>SDBU01000045.1_pt1 | contig 152037 bp, 131 predicted proteins | sample 2277071 | NCBI WGS metagenome assembly SDBU01 (sample SAMN10397929, study PRJNA504765) | marine sediment metagenome | isolation source: marine sediment core GS08_GC12, 126 cmbsf | place: Arctic Ocean: Gakkel Ridge, Loki's castle | collected 2008
TCCACCGCTTGTGCGGGCCCCCGTCAATTCCTTTGAGTTTCAGCCTTGCGACCGTACTCCCCAGGCGGGACACTTAACGCGTTAGCTTAACAGCACTGAAGGGGTCGAGCCTCCAACACCTAGTGTCCATCGTTTACGGCCAGGACTACCGGGGTATCTAATCCCGTTTGCTCCCCTGGCTTTCGCACCTCAGCGTCAGCAACGTTCCAGGTGCCAGCCTTCGCCACTGGTGTTCCTCCTGATATATACGCATTTCACCGCTACACCAGGAATTCCAGCACCCTCTCCCGTGCTCTAGCCGGACAGTTCGACAAGCAGTTCCCCAGTTGAGCTGGGGGCTTTCACCTATCGCTTATCCAGCCGCCTACGTGCTCTATACGCCCAGTAATTCCGGACAACGCTAGCCCCTTACGTATTACCGCGGCTGCTGGCACGTAATTAGCCGGGGCTTCCTTTGGAGGTACCGTCAGTACACCCGAAGGTGTAGGTTCGTCCCTCCTGACAGGGTTTTACGACCCGCAGGCCTTCATCACCCACGCGGCGTCGCTGCGTCAGGCTTTCGCCCATTGCGCAAGATTCCCTGATGCTAACTCCCGTAGGAGTCTGGACCATGTCTCAGTCCCAGTGTGGCCGGTCATCCTCTCAGACCGGCTACCGATTGTCGCCTTGGTAGGCCTTTACCCTACCAACAAGCTAATCGGCCGCGGGCCCCTCCCTCAGCGCCGGAACTTTTAGATGTACCGGCCGCAGCCCGTACATCACCATCGGATATTAGTCCGCCTTTCGGCGGGTTATCCCCGTCTGAGGGGCAGGTTACCCACGTGTTACTCACCCGTTTGCCGCTCTCCCCAGACCGAATCTTCCCGAAGGTTTCATCAGTCTGGTTCTCGCTCGACTCGCATTCATTAAGCACGCCGCCAGCGTTCGTCCTGAGCCAGGATCAAACTCGCCATCAAAAAAAACTCATCTCCGTGCCTGGGCCAATGACCCAGGTTGGAGGGCAAGCCAATCACAAGTAGCTGAGCTCATTCTGCGCGCTATTTAGTTGTCAAGGATCGCTACCTACTTTGTTCTTAGGTTTGGTAGTATATCATTCTTAGAAATGTTTGTCAAGTACTTTATCGGAATTTTCTAAAATTTCTTAATTCCCCCGTATCCCGTTGCCCCCTCACCAGGTCTACCCGGCTCCTCAATCCCCGTATATAAAGACGCTCAGACCTACCGCCTTGTTCACTGGCCGGACAACTTCCTCACCCGCGCTTACCTTATCGGCTTGCCTGCTGGCCTCACCGTTGGCGCCCTACAACCCATGACCACCATCTTCAAGGGCAATTAGCTGCACCGGCACGCCCACTCGCCTCATCTGCTGATAGAGAGTAAGTGCCGTGGAGACGAACCAGTACTATTGCAGCCGCGGGGGAATTACATCGTGGCTTATCATATCCGGCAAGCTCTCACGCTGGGTAATTATATCAACCTGCCCATCGTTGACCAGCACCATCGCCGGCCGGGGGAAGCGGTTATAGTTGGAGGCCATCGAGTAGTTATACGCCCCGGTGGAGAAGACGGCCAGGATATCCCCCTCCTCTACTGGTGCCAGGCCGATTTCGTCTATAAGGGTATCGGCCTCGCAGTGCCTGCCAGCAATCCTGACCGGCACACAGCGCTCCTGGTTGGCCTTATTAGCCACCAATGCCGTGTACTCTGCATCATACAGCGCGGGACGCGGATTGTCCGAAAGCCCGCCATCAACGGCCACATATGTGCGTACTCCGGGAATCTTCTTGACCGGCCCGACCGTATACAGCGTCGTACCAGCCGGTCCGACTATTGACCGGCCCGGCTCCAGTATCAGCCTGGGCAGCGGATAGTCATATTGATCGGCCGCCTGGCGCAGCGCCGGGCAAATTACCTTCGCCAGCTCCTCAATAGGCGGAGGGGCATCTTCGGAGGTATAAGCAATGCCCAGTCCGCCTCCCAGATTTAGCTGTTTCAGGGTCACCCCATATTCGCCGCGAATCTGGGCCAGCAACTCAACCATCAAGTCCACCGTCCGGGCGTAACAGTCCAAAGCAAAGAGCTGGGAGCCAATGTGACAGTGCAGGCCCTCCAAGTTCACACCCGGCAGTTCCAGGGATAGCTTGACTGCTTCGGTAGCTGCCCCGGAGGCTATCCCCAGACCAAACTTGCTATCCACCTGTCCAGTCTGGATATAGGTGTGAGTATGAGTCTTGATGCCGGGAGCGACGCGAATGAGAATGTCAACGAGGGCCGCTGAGTCGGCAGCCAATGCCGAGAGCCGGTGCATCTCAGACAGGCTGTCAACGACAACCCGGCTTACCTGACCCTCAACAGCCATTTGCAACTCCAGATCCGACTTGAAGTTACCATGAAGCAGTATCCGACCGGCGGGGAATTCGGCGGCCTGCGCCGTGTACAGCTCCCCCGCGCTGCACACTTCCAGACTCAGCCCCTCCTGCTCCATGATCCGACACATAGCAGTATTCATTAACGCCTTGGCCGCGAAGGCTATTTCCACTTCCGGCAGCCGCGACTGGAAACAGGACTGATACTGGCGGGCGTTGTCCCGCAGGTGCTGTTCGTCAATAACATAAAGAGGGGTGCCCCATGCGGCGGCCAAGTCAACGGCATCGCAGCCGCCGATGATCAGGTGACCCTGTTCGTTAATGGTTTGCGTCCCGCCAAGCAACAATTTGGCATCAGCCATAGGCTTGCATTGACCCTCCTGTAGGGATTCCGTGTGTGCCGATAGTAGAAGGCAGTCCTTACCACCAAGTAAGGACTGCCCCATCATTGTCTAAGGGTTGTCCGGCCTGGGCTGGCCCCTCAGAGCCGATTGCTACTGATCACGATTTGCCCGGTGGTGGGATTGAATTGAATGGTGACATCCAGTGTGTCAGCCAGGAATTGTAAGGGAACCATGGTCCGTCCCTGCTTGATATACGGAGCCAGCACCAGGGTCTGGGTTTGGTCGTTGACGCGCACCTGCGGATTGCCGATTTGCAATCTCAGGTCAACGTCGTCGTTGATGGCGTGCACTTTCTTCTCGACTGGGAACCAGTATAGGACCCCATCAGTGTGCTCGAAGATCTCCCGCAGCGGCGCTATTGAGATGCCCTGGTTAGCTTCCGGAGCAGCCCGCAGCTCGAGCATCTCTCCATCAAAGACCACCTGAATATCCCTAACTGCCGCCACAGCCGCCGGTATGGCGGGCACCTCAGGTGGCGTTGTGGTTCTCTCGGCGCTGGGCCAGACTCGGCCCTCAGGCCGCGGGATCATGACCACTTGGTACTCGGTTGTCGTGGTGGCGCTGGGCGCCAGTTCAGTGACACCCCCGCCGGCCACTGGCACCGGCCAGGAAATGGAGCTGGTAGCCGGGATAGTATCCCGCATGGCGGCACCGACAGTGAAGATGCTCAGGCCCGGTCGAGCGGCCAGCGTCAACATTTCTGTAGATGTAGCCACCCACATACTGGGTCCGCTATCCGTTGTTGCCGGCGGCACGACCCGCTGCAAGCTGGCAGTGGCCGGTGCCGGCCCGATGCTAACCATCTGGTCGCTGGGCCGTGTGTTGTGGCTCACAGCCTCCACTGCAGGCCAGAACTCCCCGGGCCAGGCGGACGCTGTCACCCACTCTGCTAGCGACGGCTGAGCGGCCATGGCAGTAGCCGCTGCCGGGATTTGCGGGACTATATCGCTGGCTACTGGTCTTGGCTCAGGGGAAATAGCCGGCGGTGAGCCGGGCAGCACCCTTCCGGGGGCAGCCGACGGACGTATTCTTGGTGGTTCGGTACTCCGCGCACTTGGCAACTGGCGCAGGTGGGGCGGCAAGGCCGCCACCTCGTGTCTCTCGCCAACCTTGGTCTCAGTGCTCTCCGCGGACACTGGCTTCGGGGTGGGCAGTGCTGGTGTTCCAAATTGCCGCTCGGTCACAGTCCCAGCAGTGCCAACCTCAGTGGTAGTCCCCGGCACCGGTGTGGCTACTGCCGGCCCGGGAGCTGATTGGCTGGCTACTGTTCGGCCACTGCCCAGGGCCGCGGTGGTCATAGACCGATTCTGGACAATCACCGTCACCTCGGCCGACTCGGCCTGGTTCTCCGCCTTATCCCAGGCCTTAGCCTGCAGTACATGCGGCCCATCGGCAACTTTGGTGGTATCCCACGTGGTGGCATACGGGGGCGCGTGCATTATCAGAGCCTTGAAGGTGCCGTCAACATAGAAGAATACGGTAGTCACGCCGACATTATCGGTGGCGTTGGCTTTAATCTCGACCTGGCCTGATAGTTGGGCGCCCTGGGCCGGATAGAAGATGTTGACCACCGGAGGGATCTGATCCGGAGCCTCAGTGAAAATCTTTTGCACCTCCACCACAATGGAAGCGCTACCCTCGTTACCCTCAGCGTCAATCGCTTTTGCCCTAATCGTGTGCGTAGTAGCCGCCGCGAAGCTGAAGTCCCAGGAGAAAGCCCGCTTGCCTTCCCGCTTAGGAATACTCAGCCCCTCGTACCGAACCAGCGCCCCATCTACATATAGCTCCAGGGCGGTGATGGGCTGGTCAGTATCGCTGCGGTACGCCACCTCAATCCACGTCTGGCCGTGAACTACCGCTCCATGCTCCGGCTGGGTGATTGCTACTAAAGGAGCTCCCAGCAGTGCCGCTGGGGTTACCGCCATTGTAATGAAGCTCACCAGGCCGACAAAGGCTACCGACGACCACCAAATGCTGCGCAGTGTTGACATGGTAATTCCCTCCGGGTACTTGATTGCGATCTGTTGGTGCGACACGAACAGTCTCCTTGTGGCGTCAGCAGAATAGATCCGCTCCCACCAAGTAGGCGCGCGCGGCCTGGGCCGTTCACTTGCTGAATTACAGCTTATGTATGATATATTGTAATATACTATCCATATAAAGTCAAGTATCTCGGGTCCTATCCGGGTAAAAAACCCACCCAACACGCGGTAGCGGCGATAGCCACTGGGCCATTAGGGCTGGGCAGGGAAGCCGACAGGACTGCAACTGTCTTGACACACAGTGGCTGATATAATAGAATTGAAGGTGGTGACTGTCCAATAATAGCAGGCAAAAGGCCACAAACTTGAACACCGGCCGTGTTCCACAGGGGACAAGTCAATGACACCGGTGACCACAGACCAGTCTGATAATGATGATACCGCTCAGATTGAGCCGGTCAGTTCGGTAGACACCGATGCACTTCTCCACCAAGCTACCGGCTTGCTCAGCGAAGGTCGTAGTGGGGAAACGGTTGATTTGTGCCAGCAGATTATCCGCCAGGGCCCTGCGACCGCTGATGTTTATGTATTGTTGGGGATGGCCCACGAAGAGCAGGACAATCTGCACCTGGCCCTCGATGCCTACCGGCAGGCATTGTCTCTGGCACCAGAGCGCACCGTCCAGCGCGAGAAGATTACCCTGTTGGAGGAGCGGATAGCTGAACAGGACCGGGCGGCACAAGCCGCGCGGCCCCGGATCGAGCGCCTGGCGCGGGCCGCCCCGCTGGTGCTGGGGATTGCCGTAGCCTTCCTGGTGCTGGTGGGGGTAGCGGCGGCACTAATCCAGGTGCGTAAGACGCGGGGAGCCGCTGAACAGCAGCACGCTTATCAGGCAGCCATGCAACGAGGCCAAGCTCTGCTGGCCGAGCAGCGCTATGCGGAGGCAGGGGCAGCCTTCCGCCAGGCCGAGCAAATCCGATCTGGCGACCCGGACGCCCGCCATTCACAGCGTCAGGCCGCTACTTTGGCCCGCCAGCAAGCCCAGTATTCTGAATACATGCTCCAGAGCGGAGGCGGCAAGGTCTCATTGGAGCCGGCTATCAATCCCTTCAAGCCGGTGCCCATTGGTCCCCAACCGTCCGACTCCCAGCAGCCGACCTCCCCCGCCGGGCAGGCCGCCCGGGGATCGTCGGCGGCGTTGCCGTCTCCCGAGTGGGAGCTACCCAGCCCGACCATTTCGCAGGGAGAGGGGCCGCTACAGGCTCCCCGGGGCACTCCATCAGATGTGGTTGGCCCCCCCAGCACCGAGATGGGGCATCCATCGGGTGGCCCGGTCGCCCCGCAGAAGCCAGCAGGCCAGATCACTATCCGGGTCAATGAGCCACTTGGGGGCGCTGCCGGGCCGTCATCTGGCGATCAATTGCGGTCCGCCGCCGACGAACTTCGCCGGGCAGGTCATTATCAGCAAGCCATCGAGCAATACCAGCAGGCCCAGCGGCAGTACCGCCGCGAAAGTCAACAGGATACAATCACCACTTCCGTCAAACAAAGTGCTATCCAATCGTGCCAGCGAGCTATCGAAACATGTCGAAGCCAACTTGGCGAATAGGTATTAGCCGGTGGGTGCTGATTGGGCTGCCATTTATACTGGCTCCGGTGCCGACAGCGATTGCCCAGCCCGTCCCGCCAGCTATTCACACCCAACCGGCACCGGATCTGCTGGCTGGTGCTCAGCATGCTCTTCGGGTCGGCAACTATCACCGAGCCCTGGAGCTATCCGATGAGGCATTGCACAGCGGGGCTGACAAAGCACAAGTCTTTATGCTAAAGGCTCAAGTATATGCTCGGCTGCACGATGTGGACAGAGAGCGGCAGGCATTGCAATCGGCACTGGCCCTGGATGATACTCTATATCTGCCCCGACTAATCTTAGGCAGGATAGAGCTGGATCGCGGCCTATGGCAGAAAGCGGCCGAGTTGTACCAGCAGGCCATTGATGCTGATCCCACCCACCCCATCGCTCACTTACGCCTGGCCGACCTTTGCCAGACGCATAATCAGCCCCGGCGCGCCCTACAAGTGTTGCAACAGGCGGTTGAGACCAACCCGCGCGAGGTTCGATTATTGATAGCTCTGGGGGATGCCTACCACCGCCGCCATCTGCTGGAGCAAGCCGAGGCTACCTACGGGCGCATAATTGCCCTTGGTGATAGTACAGCCCAGGTCAAAGGTTACCGGCGGCTGGCTGAGCTGTACACTGATGTCGGAGAGTATGGAGAGGCTTTTGGCTGCTATGCAAAAGCAGCCGAGTTAGAAGAGGGGTCTGCGGAGGTTGACAGCCAGGGATACCAGCAAGTATTTACAGCCGCTGATAAGGCTGTTCACCAGACTCTGGATGAGGCGTGGGAGACTTTCAGCGCCTACATCCAGGGCGACGAACAAGTTGCCCGCGAACAAGCCTATGTCGCCGTACAACAGGCCACAGCTGACATCAATCAGATAAAGCAGTCTGCGGCCCAAGTGGAAGCGCCCGCCAACTTACAGGCCATTCACAGCCAGCGCCGACTATTCTATTCGGTGGCCTATGAGGCAGCCTTTTCTGCCCAGATGTACCTGGACACCGGTGACCAACAACTGCGGCAGACAGCGGACCAACGCCGAACGCAGGTCCGAGAGGAGTATGACGCACTATTAGATTTGAGTCCGCAATAGGGCCAGATAGGTGTCGGGGAATGCCGCTAAATCCTATACAAACCGCTGCCAGGATGTTGCTGCTATCCGCCGGGGTGCTGGGGGTATTGGGAGCAGTGCTATGGATAGTGGGCAAACTGGGCAGCGGGGGTCGCTTGCTGCCCGGCGACATTGTAATCCAGCGACCTGGCTTTGTCTTCTACCTACCGCTGGCCACTTGCCTATTGGTTAGTATTATACTCAGCGCGATACTGGTACTGATCGTGTGGCTGCGCCGATAGGCCAGCGATAGTAATTAAGCGGGGAGTATGCTGGGATAGAGGAGGACTGATTTTATGCTGATGCACGAATGGCTGCGATACCGCGAAGATCAACTTAAGGAAGCTAAAGGCACATCTGAACCTGCAGAACCAGAAAAAGAGCCGCCCTCAAAGGCCGCGCAACCACCACCGGAGCCATCCCCAGCGGCGGCGAGCTCGGCTTCCGACACTGCCGAGCGCTACGGGGACGCCCAACAAATTGTAGCTGAGGTCGCCGAGCGTGGTGACGAGTCCCAGTCGCGGCGCTTGCAGGCACTTCTGGCCCGCCAACAGCGGCTGCCTTTGGATATAGGATCATCCGCCTCGGACTCTACATCAGGCCAGGGGCGAGTTAAACAGACGCGTGAACAGTTGATTGAGCGGTTGTTAGATCCCACTTTGACGGTCAGTGAGACCGCTGCTCTGCTGGGCGTCTGCGCCACTACGGTGCGCCGCTATACTAAGCGAGGAGTGCTCAATTGCTTTCGGACTCCCGGTAATCAGCGGCGATTCAAACTGTCCGACGTGCTAAACTTCATGGAGCAGCAAACGTAGAGTTATAGCTGGCCCCAGTATGGGGGGAAGCCAATGGCACTGCGAGTAATGGTATTTGGATCCGAAGAGATGGTACAGGACCTGCAATCGGCGGGTATGACTGGAGGGGCAATGGAGTTTGTCGCTGCTGAGTCTCCTTCAGTTGACCGACGGCGCGTGTCATCAGCAGAGTTCGCCGCAATTGTAGTCTACCTGGGGGCAACGGAAGCTCCGCCCCAAGAACTGTGTGAGCAGTTGCGAGCGACCACCAACCTGCCACTAATTGTCCTGGCCGAGGAGCCTGATGTTGATACTGTGGTTGAGGTCCTGGGATGGGGGGCTGACGAATGCCTCGATTCCTCCCTGTCCAGCCGCGAGATCGTCACTCATATCCGGGCCCAGATTCGCCGCGCTACTCACTATGTATCCGAGGGCGAGCCACCCGAACAGCTTAGCGTCGGGTCTCTGGAGATTGATATTGCCCGCCATCAGGCCACCCTACAAGGCAAGCCGCTGGATTTGACGCCCAAGGAATTTGACTTGCTCGCCTGCCTGGCCCGTTACCCGGGACGAGTAGTGCCCCGGGAGGAGATCATCGCGGCGGTGTGGGGGGACAGGCTGGGTGCGCACAGTCGCAGCCTGGATGTGCATATTGGCCGACTGCGCCGCAAGATTGAACCTGATCCGGATAATCCGCAGCTGTTGACCACCATACCCGGTGTCGGCTACATCTTGCAGGCCGAATAGCAATACTGGCCAGCTATTGAGCAAAACTTGGCAGTGAGAACAGCGCTACCAGTCGGCAAACTCTCGCCGCGCTTGGGTGACACACAGTTACACCGACGGACCTAATACTGCCACCAGCGAGCTGCCATGAATATAGTTTCCACCAACTTATTTACCTTGCAGTTTCCCCAGCTTCCCTCCTCCCCACCAGCGAAGAATGGCGGCGATCCCTGTTACTTAGTTGGCCTCCAAACTGATGAAGCAAAGGCCAGTTTCGGTGAGGCTTCTGTGCCCTCCGAACAACACCTGGCCGATGCCCTTGAGTTATTGGCCCCGGTATTGGAGGAGGCCGACCCCCTGGACCGGGGTGTGCTGGGGGAGCGGATGATTACGGCACTTGTTGAGGCCAAGGTGCCCCGGGACGAGTATATAGGAGTGGTCAGTGCTGTTGATTTGGCTTTGTGGGACCTGGCCGGGCAGGCGTGTGGGTTGCCGGTATTTCGCCTCCTGGGTGGGGCCCACTTTTCCCCCATTGATACCTACCTGCTTCCGCCTGAGCACCTGGCTGCCGGCGAATTACTGCGCTGGGCCCAGCAGCTCCCTGACCACACCGCCGGCGGCATTGGCCTGGCCATCAATCCAACCGACAAAAAGCAGCTTGAACTGGTCCACCAGGTCCGCGAAAGAATTGGCTCTCAACGCCGCCTGGTCATCAGAGCCACGGAAAGCTGTGCCGACCTGCAAACTGCCCAGCAAGCCGGCCAGAGTTTGGAGAAAGCTGAGGTGTTCTGGGCTGAGGACCTGTTGCCCACCGGCCATTGGGAGGAATACGCGCAATTGCGCCAGCGCCTGGATTTGCCTCTGGCAGCCGGCGGCAGTCTGCGCGACATCTCCCAATTTTACCAACTGTCCCAGTCTGAGGCAGTTGACATAGTAGTGGTGGACCTACGCTTGTGCGGCGGGATTACGGCGGCAGTGAAGATAGCCGATCTGGCCCGCCTGGGTGAGATGCGAGTAGCCTTCCGGGAGGGACGCTGCCCGTTAACCACTCTGGCCGCCGCCCATTTGTCCGCCGCCGTTCCCATATCCCTGCCGGTAGCACTGCCAGCTAGCTTTGCCGTTGCCCCGAACGACTTTTTTACCTTCGCCGGACAGTTTGAGGACGGTTTCCTACAATTGTCGGACCAGCCCGGCTGGGGTGGGGAGTTAGGAAGCGACTTTGTACAGAGATGTGGGACCACCCATAATAACCTCGATCTGGATAGTCAAGAGGCTCCACCTTTTTACAAATAGACAGGTGGCCCAGTAAGGAATCCGTGTGCCAGCCAAAGAATATTGCAATCAAAGACGTAACTTTTTGCCGAAAAGGAAGAAGAGCCGGAACTGGCGTGGTCCGATGGCGTGATACCCAGCAGCCGCTACGGCGCCGTAAAGAAAAATTCCCTGTGCGCAGGCTATATAAAATCGCCCGCGGTGTATGAGCCGAGCTTGTCTTCTGGACTGGCGAGTCAACCCTAACTCACCATGACTTGCTGTGTCTGGTTGTATCTGCGCCAGTCTATTTCGGTGGCTATATTGTCTATATGGTGATATCTGAGTTACAATCATTACATTCACAACCGCGGCAATACTCCTTAACATGTAAGCGGGGATTTCCCATGGAGAGGGAGGCAAGCGGGTGGAAGGCGAAGAACGGGAGTGAAGAAGAGGCACAGACTCAATAATCCAGCGGAAAATGGTGAGGAGAATGCAGTACCGTCAACTGGGCAAATGGGGAGTGCGCCTGAGCACGGTAGGAGTGGGGAGCTATCTGACCATCGGGATGCATGTAGATGACGAGACCGCCAGAGCGTGCGTCAGGTTCGCCTTCGACTCGGGCATCACCTGGTTTGACACCGCCAACGCGTACAACATGGGCCAGGCCGAAATAGCGCTGGGCAAGCTGCTCAACGACTATGATCGCGACGACTATGTACTGGCCACTAAGGTCTGGGCACCAATGGGCGATGGCCCCAATGACCGGGGGCTGTCGGCTAAGCACGTTTTCGAGCAGTGTCATGCAAGCCTGAAGAGATTACAGACCGACTACATTGACCTGTACCAGTGCCATCGGCCTGACCCAGACACGCCCCTGGAAGAGACCATCCGTATAATGGACGACCTTGCCCGGCAGGGTAAGATTCTCTACTGGGGCGTCAGCGAGTGGTCGGCCGAGCTGATCCAAGAGGCTGTTGACCTAGCCGCGATTATGGGCTGCAGGCCACTGGTCTCCAACCAGCCGCGCTATAGCCTGATGTGGCGCGTCCCTGAAGCCTCAGTATTCCCCACGTGCCTGAAGAACGGGTTGGGCAATGTAGTCTTCTCGCCCCTGGCCCATGGCGTGTTGACCGGCAAGTACCAGCCCGGCCAGCCACCGCCGCCAGGCACCCGCGCTGCTGACGACAGCCAAAACCAGATACTTATGGACCTGTACTGGACCGACGAAAACCTGCAGAAGGCTCAGCGACTGAAGGAGATGGCCGGTGACCTGGGCCTTACGGCGTCGCAGTTGGCCCTGGCCTGGTGCTTGAAGCACAAGGCGGTCACGTCCGTCATCAGTGGTGTGACAAAGGTAGAACAGCTCAAGGACAACGTTGCAGCAGCAGATACCGACCTGCCCGCCGATGTGTACCAGGCCCTGTGTGAGTTGTTCCCGGTGCCAGCCGTTGAGACACTTGGCAAAGCACCGTGAGGAAACGTCACCATAGATCTCCCAGATAAGTTCCCATGTTTGCTGATCGTTAAGGCACCGTAACAGCTATCCCGTCTTTCTAAGCCCGCCCTGTCACCGTCAGGAGTGAAATATAGGCCAAATGCAAGACAATAATGAGTTAACGCCACTGGCGGCGTCGGTGAAGACGGCGCGAGAGACATTAGAAGCGATTATAGACCGGGTGTGCGGCGCCTGCGGCAACAAATGCTGCCATCAGGGCACTATGATGGGCAGCCACGACCTGCGCCGCCTGCAGAAAGGCCTGTTGATAGAGGAGGGGCGGGAGCAAATTCTGCGCGACGGTCTGCGCCGCCGGTCAGCCGAGGTGCGCCGGGACCTGCAGGCTATTGAGAGCGTTGTCCAGTGGCTGCAACAGACTCTGCCTGCTGACCGGGAGCCAGAATTGCACCTCCTGCAGGAGCGGCTGGAGCAGTGGCAGAATTTTTGTGACTTTCTGGACAGCGACTTTGAGATAACCAGCGAGAACCTCCGTTACCTAATCTGCTTTTCCGCCATCCGTCACAATGCTCTGCGCCTGCTGCGGGAATTCCCTGATGCCCAGTCTAAATTGATAGCGGTGGCCCAGCAGCAAGGGGCCAGCTTTCGCGGCACCGGGCGGCGTATCGCCGCTCCGCGGTGCCTGTTTGATATGAACGGCTGCCTGGCGGGACCCTGGAAGCCAGCCAAGTGTGCTAACTTCTTCTGTGCCGGTGAGCCCAATGTCCTGCGCGAGATCGCCCGTGAGATGAGCTTTGACGAATTCGTCCTGGGCAATTTCCAGGTCGCCACTGAGCAAGAACTATTCACCGCTATTGCCCTGGAGCCCCAACTGGGCCCCGACTATGTGGCACCCAAAATCGCGGTGGGTAGCTCTGATAACCTTATTAAGCGAGTCACAGAACTGCTGGACTCAGCCTATGAGCTGGTGGAGGTCAAGCGCGAGAAATCTGGGTTCATGCTGTCCACCGCTGAGGCCCACACGTTGCTGCAGGCCCTGCCCGACAATATGGCTTATGTGATTGTGGCCGAAAGCATCGGCAGCGGGGCCCTATATGAATTAGGCGTGGCTCTGGACCGGCTGCGAGCGGTGGGCACAGCGCTGCCTTTTTATCTGTTTGCTGCCGAATTCAGCCAGCCCGCCGCCCTCAGTCACCCCCTGTGGGCCGACGAGGTGATGAGCCAGCCGCTGGGCGCTATTGACCTGTATGTGGTCCAGTAGCAGCGCTTGGCCTGACTTTATGCTATAATCTATCCTATCTGCCGGGTGGTATTAGCAACTACTGAAGGAGTGAATATTTCCCGTGGCTGAACAACAATTGCGCATCGGATTACCCAAAGGAAGCCTCCAGGAGGCTACTGTCGCTATGTTCATCAAGGCCGGCTTCGCGATGTCGGTGGATGAGCGCCAGTACAAGCCTGATTTTGATGATGAGGAGCTATGGGGTGTGCTGCTACGCGCTCAGGAGATGCCCACCTATGTCGCCAGCGGCATCTTGGACTGCGGGCTGACGGGGCTGGATTGGATTCGCGAGCGGGGGATGGAGGACAACGTGATAATGGTAGCCGACCTGATCTACGCCAAAAAGGGCATGCGGCCCTTCAAGTGGGTGCTGGCCGTCCATGAGAATTCTGACATCCAAGGTCCTGAGGACCTGGAGGGCAAACGCGTGGCCACCGAACTGGTGGAAGTGACCCAAAAATACCTGGCCGACCACGGCGTCCAGGCCCAGGTGGAATTCTCCTGGGGAGCTACCGAGGCCAAGTGCCCCAGCCTGGTAGATGCCATTGTGGAAGGCACCGAAACCGGCACCACCCTGGCCGCCAATAATCTGAGAATCGTGGATGTTCTATTTGAGTCTACCACCCAGTTCATTGCTAACCCCCAGGCCTGGGAAGATTCCTGGAAGCGCCAGAAGATTGAGAATATCACCCTGTTGCTGCGAGGTGCGCTGGATGCCGAGTTGAAGGTTGGGTTGAAGATGAACGTAGCCCAACAGGACTTGGATGCGGTCATCGCGGTGCTGCCTGCCCTCAAGCGTCCCACCGTCTCCCCGCTGGCGAATGGGGATTGGGTGGCAGTGGAAACTATCATTGATGTCGACCTGGTTCGCACTCTCATTCCCCGCCTCAAGGCCGCCGGCGCTCAGGGGATTATTGAATATCCGTTGAACAAGGTGATTGTCTAATTCTGCGGGCCGCTACCGACTATCTTTCCGTGTACCACCCCCAGCCCGGCTCGCCAGTCAGTTGCGCGGGATGGTTATCTGTGGTATAATCGCCCCAGTTGGTAGAATCGGGAAAACTTCCCATCCTGCTCTGGCTACTGGGACGGCCAGAGCCATTAGTCCATAGGAGGATTGTACACCTAAATGGCATCGGAATTGACCCTATACGAGGTAATGTATATTCTCGACCCTGAGCTGTCCGACGAACAGCTCCAGGACACCATAAACAATGTGCACCAGTATGTGACGAATCTTGGCGGTGAAGTGGAGAGTGACGAACTTTTCGCACGCCGGCGACTGGCCTACCAGATAAATAGGCATACCGAAGGTATTTATCGGGTGATGTACTTCCGCGGCACCGGAGCGGTGGTGGATGAGCTCCGGCGCGAGTTTGCCCTGATGGAGTCAGTGATTCGGGAGATGGTGGTAGTCGCCAATCCTGACGCTATGTTCACGCCCCCCGTGAGCGCCGAGGAACCTGAAGCGCCAGAAGCAGAAACCGTGCCGGCCACGGCGGCATCCGCCGAGGAAGAGCCTGAGGAAGAGCCTGAGGAAGAGCCCGAGGAAGAGCCTGAGGAAGAGCCTGAGGAAGAGCCTGAGGAAGAGCCTGAGGAAGAACCTGAATCTGCCGAATAAGGGAGTGTGGTGGCACTGTGATTAATAACGTAGTGTTGGTGGGGCGGCTGGGCAATGACCCCGAGATGCGTTATATCCCCAGTGGGACTGCCGTAACCAGTTTCCGGTTAGCTGTCAATCGGCCCCCGCGCCGTGATGCTCCCGAGGGCGAAGAGCAAACTGACTGGCTGAATATCGTCACCTTCGGGAAGGTGGCCGAGAACTGTGCTCAATATCTGGATAAGGGGTCGCTGGTGGGCATTGAGGGCCGAGTACAGTCGCGAAGCTGGGAAGGCAAGGATGGTCAGCGCCGCTATTCAGTGGAGATTAACGCGCGCAACGTGCAGTTCCTGGAAAGTCGCCAGGAAGCTGAACGCCGCCGCGCCACCCACCGCGACCGCGAAGCGACCACCACCAAAGCCCCCCCCGCTGAGGAAGACCTCAGCCCAGTTGCCGAGGGCGAAGACATCTTCGGGGACCAGTAGGATTAGCTGGCCGTCAAAACGTCTCCGAAGTTGGAGCTAATCCGGTTATGCGGGAGTCCAATGTCAGGCATGCTGTAGGTATTGACGTGGGCGGCACCACCTTCGCTGCCGGTCTATTCACTGCCGACGGTCAGGCAGACTTCGCCAAAGTAGCTTTAGCTACGTCGGCTGAAATGGTAGCCAATGATTCGTGGGATACTCCTACCACCGATGCCCACCAGGTGGTGGCGGCCCTAATAGACGGAATTCACCAGATATTGGCGGCGGCCAAGACCGACATCAGCCAACTATCCGGAATAACCGTGGCTGTACCCGGTAATGTGGACCGGAGCACCGGCCTGATAATTGAGTGTCCGAATCTACCCGTAATTGACGGGGTCAATATAGTAGATGCCTTTCAGGAGGCGATAGGTGATTATCCCGTATTCGTAGCCAACGACGCCTACTGCGCCACCCTGGGCGAGTTGCGCTACGGTGCGGGACGGGATGTCGAAAACCTGCTCATGCTGACTTTGGGCACTGGTATCGGGGGCGGCATTGCTCTGGACAATCAGGTGTGCCGCGGGCCCCGGAACATGATGGGGGAGATCGGGCACATGATTATTGTGCCTGACGGCCCCCGGTGTGGCTGTGGGAATATCGGCTGCTTTGAAGCGGTAGCCGGCAAGCAGGCCATAATTGACCTCGCCCGTCGCCAACTCCAGTATGCTCGCCAGAGTCTGATAGACCAGCTCTGTGGCGGCGACCCCGAGAAGATAACTCCCCAGGTGGTGGCTGAAGCCGCCCGCCAGGGTGATGAGGTGGCGGTTGAGGTAATGAACGAGATTGGCTATTACATTGGCCTGGCTCTGTGCAATGGCATTATTATGTGTGATCCGGATGTGATCGTTCTGGGCGGGGGAATCGCAGCGGCTGGCGAGGTGCTATTCGCACCAGTAAGGCGCACGGTCCACTACCGCAGCCCCTATTCGGGATTTGATGTCAACAACATCGTTCCTGCCCAATTGGGCAACCAGGCCGGCATCTACGGAGCTGCCGCTTTAGTCTGGGAGAATTTGGGGTAGTAGGACAGTGCGGGGAGGAGGTTGGAGGGGCAGGGTATTGCAGTTATCCCATTATATAACCTACAACACTGAACAGTTAACCAGCCCGAGCCACCCTCTCGGGCTATCGGTGTAGGTCGAGCATATCACCCGCCATCACGGTGTTATGACAGTGGACTTTCGCACCCAACTGCAAAACAAGATAGCTGAGGCCGAGGGATTTGCCCAACTGGAGGCAGCGCTGGGCTCCCCGGGGCAGCCTCTGTGCCTGGAGGGTATCAGCGGAGCGGGAAAGGCCGGCTTGCTGGCAGCTTGGCTTGGTCCGCCCCAGGCCACTGCCCTTATAATCACCTATAACGAAGAACGGGCCCAGCAACTGACCGATGACCTCACCGCGCTGTTAGGCAGCGAGCACAGCCAGCAGGTATTGCTGTACCCGTCAGTGGCCTCGGCGCTATATGACGGCGTGGCACCCGCGCCGGAGGAAACTGCCCAGCGGCTGGTTGTCCTGGAGCGACTGTGCGCCCAGCGACCAACGGTGGTGGTAGCCCCCATCTCGGCGGTAATGCATCTCACTATCCCCCAGACAATCCTGAAACAGGCCCGCCGTGAGATAGCTACCGGTCAGCAGATTGATCGTGACGATTTGGCCATGTCCCTCGTTGATCTGGGCTACGAGAGAGTTGATCTGGTTGATGATGTCGGCCAGTTCTCGGTGCGCGGGAATATCGTGGATGTCTCTCCTCCCACCACCAAGTGGCCGGTGCGAGTAGAGTTTTTTGGCAATGAAGTGGAAAGGCTGCGCTTTTTCGACCCTATCACTCAACGGTCTACTGAATCCCTCCAACAGGTCGGTATCGGTCCGGCCGGCGAGATACTGCTTACCCGAGAAGCCGCCCGCCGCGCTTTGCCCACCATAACGAGCAGCTTTGAGCGGGAAATAACTCAGTTACGCCAGCAGGATAAGCCTCGGGAGGCGGCGCGGCTCAGCGAACGTCGCGATGAGGATCTGCGCCTCTTGGAACAACTGCGCCCGGCCCCTTCTTTGATTCATTACCTGCCTTACTTGTACGATGAACCCGACTGCCTGTGCGATTATCTGCCCGCCGATGCCTATCTGATTGTGGATGAGCCGGTGCGACTTAAGGCCCATGCCGAGCAGTTTGAAAATGACGTCGCTGCCGCCTACCGCAGTGCCGTTAAGCTGGGCAGCCACCTGCGTCTGCCCACCACCGCCTGCATCAGTTTTGCCCGGTTGGTAGCCAGCTACTTCACCCGCAACCCCCTGAACCATCCCGTGGTCTACCTTACTATGCTGCGCCGGGAGGTGCCCTGGGCGGCGCCAGCCCGCGTATTGGTATTTAACACTCCGCCCGCTGACAGTTTTGGGGGTAAGCTTGACCTGCTGGTGGAAGGGCTGGCGGCCTTCCAGCAGGAGGACAAGTACCTACTAATAGTTAGCTCCGATGTGGAGAAGACCGCCCAGGTGCTCCAGTCGCGCGGCCTGTCGGACGTCTGTACCGATCCAGATACTTTGTCCCTGCAGCCGGGCAAACTTAATATCGTAGATTGGGTCATATCCAGCGGATTCACTATCCCCTCGGTGGATCTGATTGTGTTGACTGGCCAAGAAATCTACGGCTGGCGCAAGTTGCGGCGCCCCGAGGAGCCTGTATACAAACGCGGCTTTTCCTTCACTTCCCTGCGCGAGCTGCATGAGGGTGACCTGGTGGTTCATATCAACCATGGCATCGCCGTCTATCGCGGACTGAGCAAACAACAGTTCAACGGGATGCAGCGGGACTACCTGGTCCTGGAGTATGCTGACCAGGACCGTCTTTATGTGCCGGTTACCCAACTGGATCGGGTGCAGAAGTACATCGGGGCGGAGAGCAGCCATCCGCCCATAACCGCTCTGCGCAGTGGCCGGTGGCAACGGGCCAAACGGCGCGCCCGGGCTTCTACGGTGCTGCTGGCCCGGGAATTGATGAAATTGTATGCCGCTCGTGAGCAAGCCCAGGGTTATACCTTCGGTGCCGACGGGCCGTGGCTGGCTGAGCTGGAAAACTCGTTTCGCTACGAAGAAACTCCCGGCCAGTGGCAGGCTATCTGTGATGTCAAAAGAGACATGGAAAAGCCAGTGCCTACGGATCGGCTTATCTGCGGCGACGTCGGGTATGGTAAGACCGAAGTGGCCATCCGTGCCACCTTCAAAGCGGTGCTGGACGGCAAACAGGCAGCAGTGATGGTGCCCACCACCATCCTTGCCCACCAGCATTACAATACTTTCCGCGAGCGGCTGTCGCGCTATCCGGTGCAAGTAGCCATGCTCAGTCGTTTTCGCAGTCGCCAACAGCAGCAGCAAATAATCCGGGGGCTGAAGGACGGGACGGTGGACATTGTCATCAGCACTCACCGCCTACTCGGCTCCGATATTGGCTTCAAGGATTTAGGCCTGGTGGTCATTGATGAAGAGCACCGCTTCGGGGTGCGCCAGAAAGAACACCTTAAGAAATTGCGCCAGACGGTAGACGTGATAACATTGACTGCTACGCCCATCCCTCGCACCCTCAATATGGCGCTTTCCGGCATCCGCGACGTCTCGCTGATAGATGATCCGCCTCCCGGCCGGGTGCCCATCCGCACCTTCGTAAGGGAACGCGATGACCAGCTCATCCGCCAGGCCATCCTGCGCGAACTGCAGCGCGGTGGGCAGGTATATTTTGTGCACAACCGGGTCCAGTCAATCACCCATGTCGCTGCCGGATTGCAGCGATTGGTCCCCGAGGCCAACTTTGCCACTGGCCACGGCCAGTTGCCCGAAGACCAGCTCGAACAGGTAATGCTGGCCTTCTACGCCGGAGAATTTGATGTGTTGATCTGTACTACTATCATTGAAAGCGGCTTGGACGTGCCCAACGTAAATACTATAATAATAGACAATGCTGACAAGTTGGGGCTGGCCCAACTGTATCAACTGCGCGGTCGGGTGGGGCGCTCCAGCCGCCAGGCCTACGCCTATCTGCTCTACAAGTACCCAGAGCGGATGACCGAGGAAGCCGAGCAGCGCCTTAAGGCCATTGAGGAGTTTAGCCAATTGGGTAGCGGTTTCAAACTGGCGCTACGGGATTTGGAAATCAGAGGAGCGGGTGATATACTGGGGCGGGAGCAGAGTGGGCACATGTCGGCAGTGGGCCTGGACCTGTACTGTCGCATGCTCGCTGACGCAATCAAGACGCTACGCGGCGAGAAAGTTGCTCCCTGGGAAGAGCAACCGACTATTGACCTGCCGGTGGAAGCGGTCATTCCCGCCAGCTATGTACCCAGTGAGAACCAGCGCATTGCCCTGTATCGCCAGTTAGCCGCCGTACAGACCCCGGAGGAAATTGATGACTTAGTGGCGGAGATGGAAGATCGCTACGGGCAACTGGCCCCGTCGGTACAAAATCTGGTGGAGATTGCGCGTCTCAAGCTTCAGAGCTTAGAGGCGAACATATCTGATGTTAACACGGAAGGCGGGCGGGTTGTTATTCGGCTGAGTGCTGAAGCGCGCCTGGCCGCCCGCGAAGTGCAAGTGTTGCGCGGTCTATACCAGCCTACACGCGATCAGGCCCGCCGCGGGGCCCGGTCCAAACTGCCCCAGGTGACCTTCAGCCCACAGCAGATCTCATTTTCCTACCGCCGCCGAGGGGGCGAGTTCGCTCTCGCTATTACTCAGGAACTAATCAGTCGCCTGACCGACAGAGCCTACCATCGCACCTCACAGGCGGCTGCCGTCCGAGGTTAGCTCCCATCGCAGCGTAGATGCTGATGTTGCAGAGAAAAAAGTTGCCGTTAGACCATGAATAGAAGTGAGCCAAATGTCTGATGACCACAACCACAACAAGCCGCCCGCGGCGGTAGGAGTTTGCTTCCGGCGTAGCGGAAAAGTCTACTACTTTAAGTCCGCCGGTATGGTGCTGGAGCCGGGCGAATTTGTGGTAGCTGAAACCCAAAAGGGCCTTGACCTGGGGCAGGTAGTCCATATCAAACAACAGTTGGCCGACGGGGACAATCCCCCCACCCAGTCACTGATCCGTAAGGCCCAGCGTGATGACATGCGCCGCGAGCATCACCTCCGGGAAAAAGAGGCACATGCTTTGGAAACATGCGCTGAGCAGGTCGCTGCCCATGACCTGAATATGAAGCTTGTAGAGGCTGACTATACCCTGGATGGCAAACACCTTACTCTTTTCTTCACCGCCGAGCACCGGATAGACTTCCGCGAGCTTGTCCACGACCTGACTCGCACTTTTCACTGCCGTATTGAACTACGCCAGATCGGCGTGCGGGACGAGGCCAAGCTTATCGGGGGGTTGGGCTGCTGCGGGCGGCCCCTGTGTTGCGCTACCTTCTTGCGCGATTTCGAATCGGTCGGCATCAAACTGGCCAAGGACCAGCAGCTATCGCTGAGTCCGGAGAACATCACCGGCGTCTGCGACCGGTTGATGTGTTGCTTGCGCTTCGAACACGACTACTATGTTCAAGCCGCTAAGCAATTGCCGGCGCCGGGTACGGTAGTGAATACCCCGCAGGGGCGGGGTCAGGTGGTGGGCCGCCACCTGCTCAAAAAGACAGTAGTGGTTAAGTTGGAAGACGACAAAGAAATAGAGATGCCGGTCAGCGAAGTGACCCCTTAGCAAGGAGGAGGCCCCGGGCCATCCGAAGAATAATTAAACCCTAATGCGTCTTCTCATCGCGGGTGACAGCAAGTGAACAACAATTGGGGATGCCACCTGAGTTTAAGGCCCGAGGCGTGAGCAGGTCCGTTGGCAGGATGAAATCAAATGAAGCGCAATAATCAGCCGACCACCAACTTCTATATCACCACTCCCATATACTACATCAATGACCTGCCCCATATCGGTCATTCCTATTGCACCATCGCGGCCGATTGTTTGGCTCGTTACTACCGCCTGCGCGGCCATCAGGTACTGTTCGCTACCGGCACCGATGAGCACGGCCAGAAGATCGTGCGCTCTGCCACCCAGCGCGGCAAAGCCCCGCAAGAATTCGTGGACGAAATGGTCCAAGCGTGGAAGCAAATGTGGGAGCGGCTGCACATCAAGTATGACCGTTTCATCCGGACTACTGAGCCTGAACACATTAGCGCCGTCCAAGACATTTTCCAGCGACTGGTGGATAGCGGTGACATCTATGCCGGAGAGTACCAGGGCTGGTATTGTGTGCCCTGTGAAACCTATCTGCCCGAGGCCGACCTGCAGGATGGCCTCTGCCCGCAGTGTGGCCGCCCGGTGGAGTCGATGTCCGAGCCGGCTTATTTTTTTCGTACCTCCAAGTATGCCGACCGCCTTCTGCGCTACATTGAAGAACATCCCCAGTTCATAATGCCTGCCACCCGGCGCAATGAGGTATTAGCCTTCATAGAAGGCGGCATGCACGATGCTTGCGTCAGCCGCCGCCGCACTGAATGGGACATACCCGTCCCTGCCGACGATGCCCAGTCAGTATACGTGTGGCTGGACGCGCTGGTTAACTATCTGACCGTGGCTGGCTACGGGGACAAACAACAGCACCAGACTTTCGCCAACTGGTGGCCGCCCCAGGTGCAATTGATTGGTAAAGACATTCTCACCCGCTTTCACGCTACCCTGTGGCCGGCAGTGTTGATGGCGCTGGAGCTGCCTCTACCCCAGACCATATTCGCCCACGGCTGGTGGGTTACCAATGAAGGAGACAAAATCAGCAAATCCAAGGGTAATGTGCTGGACCCCTACCAAATAGCCCGCGGCCTGGTGGACCTTTCCGGTGCCACCACGACGGTAGCCGTTGACAGCCTCCGCTATTTTCTGCTGCGGGAGGTGCCCTTTGGTCTGGACGGCTCGTTTTCGTGGAACGCGATATTAAGCCGCTTCAACGCTGATCTGGCCAATGACTTGGGTAATCTGCTCAATCGCAGTCTGCCGCTGCTCGAGCGCTACCTGGGCAGCCAGATCCCCCAGCCCGGCCCGGGGGCCGGCGAACTGGCCGACCAGATCGACCAGACCCGCTCAGCAGTGGAGCAGGCCCTGGCTGATATTGATTTCCGCCAGGCACTGACGGCCATCTGGCAGCTTATCGCCGCTGCCAACAAATTCCTTGATGAGCGTGAGCCCTGGAATCTGTACAAGCAATCCAAGACCGTCGAGTTGGAGGCGGTCTTGTATGATGTAGCCGACTGTCTGCGAGTGATCGCCATCATGATTGCGCCATTTATGCCGGCGATTGCTGAGGAGATTTGGGAGCAACTGGGGTTGGAAGCTGCTGGCGCTACGCCGACTTGGGCCGCCTGTAGAGCCCAACAACTGCCTCCTGGCATATACATTCAGCGCGGCGAACCGATCTTCCCCCGGGTTGATATCAAGCGCGCTCTTAGCCGTCTGGAAGGTCGGGCTGCATCCGAAGCCGAAAAGGAGACCAAAGCGCCGCTATCTACCACCATAACCATCCAGCAATTTAGTAAGTTAGAACTAAAGGCAGGCGTCATAGTGGAGGCCCACCGGGTGCCTGGTACCGACAAGTTGCTACGGCTGTTGGTGGACATCGGCGAAGACCAGCCTCGCCAGGTCGTAGCCGGCTTGGCCGAACAGTTCAACCCCCGGGAGCTGCTAAATCAGCAAGTAGTTATAGTAGCCAACCTGGAGCCAGCTACCATTCAAGGGGTTGAGTCCCAGGGCATGATTCTGGCCGTCGGCGATAAGGAACCTATTGCCTTGATCACTACTGACCGTCAATGTCCGCCGGGCAGTATCGTCCGGTAGACCCAATTGATATTGCATGTTGACTGGCACCGATCCGATATAGTAATAGCCATGACTATGCCTGGCACTTCGGAGCGGCCCAGCCGGCGGCAAGTGTGCTGGATGGTGTCTGCCGGCGCGTACAAGTAACAACGAAGGGAGTACGACGTTGTGAAAAATCCTAAACCAGCCGCAATCATCGCTTCTGTTATCGGACTAACTCTCGCCCTCAGTGGTATTACCCTTGTGGTCCGCCTAACTGGCACCAATGGTATCGCCGTCCATTTCTACTATCTTCCCATCATTTATGCCGCCGTGATGTTCGGCGACTACGGAGCTATCCTGGTGGCTATGGTAGCGGCGCTGGCCTGCAGTTCGTGGATGCCCGCCGCTATTGGGCCAGATGAGGTGGTTCCGCAGCCGCTGCGTGACGTTCTTCTGCGCGCAGGCATGTTCCTGGTCATCGCCCTTGCTGCTTCCCGAGCTGCCTACGAGCTAAGGAGGCGCGTCACCGAGGCCTATACCCTCTATGATGTAGCCCGCAGCGTAACCTCTACCCTTCGCCTGCGCCAGGTATTGGACTTAATCACTCAACACGCGGCCAGCGTTATGAACGCTAAGGCCAGCAGTATTCGGCTACTCAATGAGGAAACAGACGAGCTGGAGTTGGTGGCCGCCACCGGACTAAGTGAGCAATACTGGGAGAAGGGACCGGTATCGGTATCCACCAGTACCCTGGACCAGCAGGTTATGAATGGGGAGGCGGAGCAGATATATGATGTTCGCGCCGACCCCCGTTTTCAGTATCCCGAGGCCGCCCGCGAGGCAGGGCTGACCTCGGTGCTGACTGTGCCGTTGGAGACCAAAGAGAAAGTCCTGGGGGTAGTACGGGTCTACTCCCGCACCAAACGCCGATTCCCCCGGCGCGAAGTCGCCCTGCTCACTGCCTTCGCTCACCAGGCCTCGGTAGCTATTGAGAACGCGCGGCTCTACGAGGATATCCGCCGCAACTACTACCAGACCGTCCGCGCCCTCACCCGCGCCATTGAGGCCAAAGATAGCGCTACCTACACCCACTCCGAACGAGTCACCCAACTGGCCGACGAGCTGGCCCAGGAAGTGGGGATGTCCGAAGACCAGCGCGAATTGCTGCGCTTTGGCTCTATTCTGCACGATGTGGGTAAAATTGGCCTGGAGGCCCAGTACGAAGAGACCCCGGAGTTTGGCTCCGAGGAGGGGCAGGCCTTCTACCGCATGCACCCGCTAATTGGCCGCACTATCCTGGCGCCAATAACTTTTCTGGAGTCGATTTTGCCGGTGGTGCTGTGCCACCATGAACACTGGGATGCCAGCGGCTTCCCTGAGGGTCTGTCTGATGATGATATTCCCTACCAGGCCCGTTTGCTATCTATATGTGACGCCTACGACCGGCTGAGAAATCCCCGCACACCTGACCAGTCTCCTCTCGCGCCCAAGGAAGCCGTGGAGCAAGTAGTGGACGAGGCGGGTAGCAGGTTTGATCCCACCCTGGTGGCCGCTTTCCGGCGGGTGATGAAAGCTAACCACTACGGCCCCAGTGGTGATGCTGATTCCGAGCACCAAGAACCCCTGCCGGAACCGATAATCGAGGACGATTAGCTCCGGCCAGCGCCACCCAGCGGACTTAGCCCTTCTATGCTATCATATTAGCCCTACCAAACGCGTAGTGTGTATGATACCTTGCGAAGGGGAGGGGAGCAAGTGCCATTCTTTTACCTGCTGCTGGGGCCCGAGGAAGAGATGGAGCTGGCCGCTGCCGAGCTGGAAGCGCTGGCCGGCTGCCCGGTACAGGGTCGGGTAGCTGTCGCCCCGGCCCGGGTGGATGTCACTGAGGCCGCCTACACCCGCCTGTGCGCCCGGCAACTGGCTGTCGGCGCGAACCTGGCCGAGCTGTGTGCGGCGGCAACCGACGCCCAACTTGCTTACGATGATTTCCGTATCCAGGTCTATCGTCCCGCTCCTAAGGTTGCGGCCAGTGGGACCGAAATTGTCAGCTCCATCGCCGATTGCATCCGCGGACATCCTAACCTGGATCACCCCCGTACCGAGCTGGCGGTAGTACTAACTCCTGGCTGCTGGCGTCTGGGGCGGGTCATATCGCACAGCAACCAACGTTGGCGCCGCCAGGCCCACCGTCCTCACCACTATTCCCATGCCCTGCCTGCCCAGATGGCCCGCGCGTTGGTCAATATGGTCGTGGCCCCCGGTGACGTGCTGTTGGACCCTTGCTGTGGCGTGGGCACGGTCGTCGCCGAGGCGCTGGATATGGGCATCTGGGCGGTGGGGGTGGAGATCAATCCAAAGCTGGCGGCGCGGGCCGCCGAGAACTTGCAGGCCCTGAACCTGCCTCCCAACATTGTGGTCGGCGATGCCCGCACCATTGCCGGTAACTTTACCACCGCCGTGATAGATTTTCCTTACGGACGCTCCTCTCAGGTAACACCTGACCTATATGCTGAGATACTTCTGAACCTTCGCCCCCAGGTCAGTCGCATGGCCGTAGTGACGGCCCAACCGGCCCAGGACCTGTTGCTGAGCCTGGGCTTTAATCTGCTCCGCCAGGCCCAGGTCACCCGGGGAAAGTTGACTCGGCATATTTATGTGGTAGTGTTTCAGCCGAAGTGCCGCTAAACTGTGCCCGCCCCGAAGACAGAGGAGTTGGGGGGATAATGGCGAATTAGTTATTAAACAACAGGAAATCCTCCATAGTTCGGCGAGGGCTAACTCTAATAGAGATGGCAATTAAACTTGATCTTCACTCTTCCCATTAGGAGGCTAACAATGAGATGCTCGGCACTTCTAATAATGGCATGTATGTTTTTCAGCCTATTGATAGCTGTAGCTGCCCCAGTAGCAGCGGCTAACCTGCTGGCTAACGGTGATTTCGAGCGTCCCAACGATCAGGGCGGTGCGGCCTACTGGTTCACCCGGGGTGAAACCAATACCGCCGAGGCCAAACTGGTCGCCGGCGGCTACCAGAGCAGCCATTGCCTGATGCTTGAAGGCCACGCCGAGGCCATCCTGTTCGGCGTTTACTCCCTGCCGGTAGATATTGACGACCGGCCTGGCGAGCGCATGCTGCTTACTTGCTACTACCGCACCTACAGCCAGCCGCAGGCCTATATCTCTCTGGTCACCTTCAGGGAGGACTTTCAGCAACTACAGTGGCAGACCCCTCCTGTGCAGATTGAAGCCCAACCCATTGCGCCATCTAACAACTGGAGCCTACTATCCTGGCAGTTTGAGCCGGTAGTTGGTGCCCGGCAAGTAGTGGTGGTAGTGCGGATTAGAGGCGAAGGCCGCCTGTACCTGGACAAGTTGGCATTGCGTCCCTATCCCGACGACCTCTCAGCGCAAATCCAAGCCGCAGGAATCCTGTATGAACTGCCCCACAAGCGCCGGGCCGACCTGCAACTTACCAATCGCAGTGACCGCGAGCGCCAAATCCAGGTGGAGGCTATTGCCATTGATGAGCGGGGCCGCGGTACCCGAGCCCATCGCCAGGCAACCATCGCCGCCCAGGGCCAGGGCCTACTTTCCCTACCCTACCGCTTTGCCCTGGACAAGCCCCATACCCTCCAAATCATCCTCACGGACCGAGACAGCGGCGAGATATATGAGCACCAGCAGGTTGACGTCCCCGGGCTGCTCAAAGCCCACTTCCGCCGCCCTGCCTTTCGTGGCACCGTATTGAGCAGTATTCCCACCCCTTACCTGGAAATTGTGGGGCGCATAAACGCCACCCAATCGCTCGCCCGCCGCACTAAGCTATCGGCGCAAATTGCCGACTTTGGCCTGGTAGCCACCGAGGATAATGGCGCCATTGACCGGCCTGCCCCGGATAGCTTCGTCATTCAGTTTCCCACCGAGAATATGATCTCGGGCGATTACGTGGTTAGCCTCCGTGCCAAGGTGGAGGGCAGTCGGCTGGAACACGAACTAAGGCTGCCCCTGCGGGTGCTGGCACCCAGCAGCAGTGAAGTAGGGTACGACACTGACAACCGACTGTGGGTCGGGGGCCAGCCCGTATTGCCCCGGGGGCTTTATAATGTGATGGACCCCCAGGACCTGGAGCGGATCGCTGCCGCCGGTTTCAACTTCGTCTTGACCCCGGCGCAGCGCGCCAGCTATGCTCTCGCCGAGAAGGCCAATGAATTGGGGTTAACTCTGGTGATCTCCACTCCGGTACTCAGTAGTAACGAGGACAACATCCTCGGCCCCGACCGATGGGACACTTTGCAGGATAAATTCGGCGCCGACCCGGCTCTGCTGGGCTGGTCGGTGCTGTCCCGGCCCGACCAAAAGGCGGTAGCCCCCGAGATAATGGCCCGCCTGTACGACCGGCTTTGCCAGGACAGCCCCCGCCATCCAGTTTTGCTGACCCTTAGCTCTCCTTCCCTGCTCAAATTCTATACTGACTCCACTGACATCGTTGTCGCCTGGTCGCTCCCCGTACCCGACTGTCCGCTAACTGCCGTAGCCCAAGTGATACAGGCTGCCCAGCAAGCAGTCGGGGGGCGCAAGCCCGTCTGGGCTGCCATTCAGGCTACCGGCCCCGGCTGGTATCAGGACGTTAACCTGGATACTACCGGGGCGGGACGGGCGCCGAGCCCCGCTGAGCTGCGGGCCATGACATATCTGGCCCTCATCCATGGTGCCAAGGGTCTCATCTACTATGCCTACGAGCTGCCCAGTTATCCGGGTACTCAGGAATTCCATCTGCCCGCTGATGCTCCTCAGCTTTGGGAGGCTTTTGGTCCGTTGAATCACCAGCTACAGTGGCTGGCGCCGGTGATACTGCAGGGAGAGCGCAACTTGCTGCCTCCGGCTGCCGACGGGGCCTTGCACTTAGGTAGCTGGCAGTATAACGGGGGACTATACGTGGCAGCAGTCAATACTTCTGCCCGCACGCTGCTGAGTTATTTTGAGCTTCCGTCGGCCGCCGGCAAGCTGCTGCAGGTGCTGTTTGAGAACCGCCAACTGCCCTCCAGTCCCGACGGGACATTCCAGGACAGCTTTGCCCCTCACGAAGTTCACATTTATGCTGTCCAGTGAGGGTCGTCTGCTACTGGGGCTCCACCGCCTGGACAGTTCTTCGGGGATGGCCATCCAGCCATTGCTCTATCAACCTGTCGTCGCCCAGGCTGACTACGAGTCCGTGTATAGCTGCCGGAGCGGGGCAAATCTCATAGACCTGGCCCAGTGCCGTCAGGAGGGTGGATAGCCGCACGCGGTCCTGGAGATATAGCTCCACTATTCCATCCATAGCTGCCATCATGCCCGGATCCCTGGTCAGCATCTGGCAGTACTCCCACAACGCCTGCTGGTAATGCTTGGTCTGGGTCAGCACTCTCGCATTGAGCAGCCCACTCTGGGGCCGACTTCCTACCCTGGGTTGCCCCACCACCTCTTGCTGTGCCTCCTCAAGCCGCCCCAATTCCACTAACAGCGTGGCTCGGAGGGCCGCCACATCAGGGCCAGAGGACTGGGGGCCCATATCCAGTCGGGTCAGGGCTTCATCAATCCGGCCCTGACGCCACAGAGCGTAGGCTAAGCCAGCTACGATAGCTGCATCGTCGGGCTGGAGGTGGACTTGGGTCGCTAACCTCGCCTCAGCCTGCGGCAACCGGCCCAAGTACTCAGCCAAGTCCACCTTGGCCAGCTCGTAGGCCACGCTCCCGGGCCGAGCGCTCAGCAACTGCTCCAGCAGTGCCCGTCGTTCACTGGATACCTCCTGTTGACCGCCCAGCAGCTCGGCCACCCAGGCTATTGCCTGGTCATCCTGGGCCGCCCAGGCCAGGTGCTTGGTCGCCGCCCGTAGCGCATCCGCCAGGTTGCGGTCAAGCAGCCGCTGGGTAGCCTCTACCAACGCTCCCGCATAGTGGGGAGACAGCGCCGCGCGGGAATAATACTTAATCGCCTCTCTGTCCTGACCCGCATCCATGAGAGCACGACCGGCCGTCACTGCCAGTGCCGGTACCTGAGGATAAGCATCGGAAGCCGCCGCCATCTCCCGCGCCGCTCGTCCTCCACCTCCCTGGCGTCGATAGCCCTCGGCTAAATACTCCGTAGCCACCTGTACGGCGCGCTCTCCTCTTTGCGTCTGAGTATGGACAACATCAGCCAGCACGGTAGTAAGAAAGTCAGTGGCTGCGGGCAACTGTCCAGTCAACTCAGTACAGTTCAGCAAATCTTTGTATATTTGCTCGGCTTCCGGCCGGGAGGCAATAGCTCGCCTGAGAAGTGGTACCGCTGCTTCTTCCTTGCCCTCCTGCATGTATAGTCGCGCCTGCAGATAATTGGCCTGACCATGCCGTGGTTCAGCTTGTAGTACCTCAGCCAATAGTGCCTCGGCTTGCTCCTGCTGACCGGCCTCTATCAGCAGTCCGGCCAGCATCGCCTTCAACTCGGGATTATCAGGATGCTCCTGAAGCATCTGGCCCACATCCTGCTTGGCAGCGGCTACATCTCCTTGCTGAGCCATTAGCTGTGCCCGCCGACCATCCGGACCGGCTTCCGGAAGCTGTTGCCCCTGCTGGCGCAGTTGCAGCTCAAACTGGCGATTATCGGTTACCTGCGCCAGCACAATTAGTTTGCTCATCGCCACGGCCGCGGTGTCAAGCTCCTGGGCAAGGATCGCATATTGCTGCATCGCCTCGCCTAGTTCACCCAGCCCAAATAGCTGGTCGGCCAACGCCAGTCGTTCGTCGGTGCTTTCCGGCATCATCGCCACGATCTGCCGCTGATACCACATCGCCTCCTTCAGCTTACCCAGCCGCCGGCTGGCCGAGGCTGCTCCCAGCAAGGCCGGTAGATAATCGCGATTCGCCGCCAGGGCCTGCTGATAAGCATCAAGGGACTGCTCGTATTGCGCCTGCCGCCCGTAGGCATCACCTAACATGAGCAGGAGCGGTGGGCTACTTTGACCCTGGTGTATGGCTTCTTCTATCACCTGGACCGCCTTGGCCATCCGCCCCATTTTGATGTAACACTGCCCTATCGCCTCAACAATCTGCGGTGACCCCGGATGCTGGGTGTTAGCTTTCTGAAGCTGGTTCAGTGCCTGCTCATAACGGGCAGCGTGGAAGTATTCAGCCGCCAGTGCTAATCGCCCCTCTACTGCCTCCGGCGGCGGCAGCACCGATAGCAGGGCTTCTTCGGCCTTCCACTTTTCCTGCTGAAGGCCCAGCCCGTCATAAACCTTAACCTGGGCCATCAACAGATCCGGGTCCTGCGAGTGCTCCTGCAGTAGCTTCTTAACCAGCGGCTGGGCCGAGAGAAATCGGCCACTGTTGACGTACACGTCAAGCAACGCCAGTTGGGCCGGCACCCAATCCGGGCGCAACTTCAGCGACCACAGCAAACTGGCCTCCGCATCCACTACCTTCTCGGCCGCGGCCAGCGCCTGGCCTAAGTAAAGGTGCGCCTCTGGCTGATCCGGTTGCAGTTTGACTGCTTTTTCCAGCCAAGCAATCGCCTGCTGCGGCTGGCCTTGGCTCAGGTAGCAGCGGCCCAGTTGCATATTAGCCACCGGATCATCAGCACTAACTTCCAGCAGCCCCCTGAATACTTGGGCCGCCCGCGAGTATTCAGCCTGAGCTACATAGGCCAGTCCCAGCCCGCGGCGTGCCTGCAAGTCAGAGGGAGACAGTTTCAGCGCTTCCTGGAAGTAATGGGCCGCTGGCGAGGGTTGGCCGGCCTGGTATAGAACCAGGCCCAGATTGTAATAGGCGGACTGAAGGCCAGGATCAAGCTGTATAGCTCGCTGCAGAGCTTCAATAGCGCTGAGCACATCGCCCTGCTGGGCCTGCTCCACACCATATTTCAGCCACGACTGCGCCTGCTGGGTAGGGGACGGACCAATCTGCCCCCAACTAATCGCCCCCACCGCTATCAGACCCACCACCAGGCCACATATTGCCCCACCTGTACGCACTAATCTAATAGTTGCCCGCTGCCGGCTACTATTCATAGACCTGGTCCGGATCAAAAACCCTCTCAGCGACTGTTTCCCACTGTCCATCGCGCAACTCGCGGAAAAAGCAGCTCCGATACCCCAGGTGGCAGGCGCCTCCAACCTGCTCCACCCCCACCAGCAGAGTATCCCCGTCGCAGTCCAGGCGAATCCACTTGACATACTGACCGTGGCCGGAGCGCTCGCCTTTGACCCAGAACTCCTGCCGCGAGCGGCTCCAGAACACGGTGCGGCCGCTGTCAATGGTACGCTGTAGGGCCTCCTGGTTCATATAGCCGACCATCAGCACCTCATTGGTCTGATAGTCACAAACAACTGCCGGTATCAAGCCTTTCTCATCAAACTTCACAGCCGATAAATCCATAATCATCACTGTTGCTCCTGATTCCCGTCGTGCTACAGCCGCACCGTTATGCCGCGGGAAGCCAACTCCTCTTTGACCTGCCCTACGGTGTACTGGCGGAAGTGGAAAATACTGGCGGCCAGCACCGCATCCGCCTGGCCCGCGGTCAGCGCCTCGTACATATGATCAATGTTACCCGCGCCTCCCGAAGCGATAACCGGGATACCCACCTGCTCAGAGATACGGCGCAGCAGCTCTATATCATAGCCAGCCCTGGTCCCATCAGCATCCATGGAAGTGACCAGCAGCTCGCCCGCCCCCCGCTGGGCCGCCTCAACCGCCCACGCCAGGGCATCCACCTCCGTACGTTCATGCCCGCCGTGGGTCCATACTTTCCACTCAATTTCCTCGCCCGGCGCATAGCCCAGGTCCGAGTCATCCCGGCCCTCGCGGGGTACCCGTTGGGCATCAACCGCCACCACAATGCATTGGCTGCCAAACCGCTCAGCAGCCTCATTGACCAGGTCGGGATTGTCCACTGCCGCCGTCATAATGGAGATCTTGTCGGCACCCGCCTTAAGTACCTGGCGAATGTCACCAATAGTGCGAATGCCGCCCCCTACGGTCAAGGGGATAAAGATGCACTCCGCTGCCCGGCTGACCATATTCAGCACAATGTCCCGATCCTCATACGACGCAGTAATGTCCAGAAAAACCAGCTCATCCGCCCCCTGCCGGTCGTATTCTTTCGCCTGCTCTACCGGGTCACCGGCATCAACGTGCTCAATATACTTAACTCCCTTGACCACCCGTCCCTTATCTACATCCAGACACGGAATGATGCGTTTAGCTAACATGAAAATTCACCTCGGTACTCTTTACTGCCACTGGTCAACGCCCAGTAGCTTTACCCAATCAAAGTGCAGTTGCGTCTGCCGGGCGAGTTTCTTATCGGCGGTCCACAGCTCGCACCCGTGATGTTCAGCGACAGCCAGATAGGCAGCATCCCAGACAGTGATGTTTAGACGTTCGGCCAGGGTGATGGTCTGGTGAGCGACATCACGCATAGAGGTCACGTCTGCCGGGACCTGATGGAGTATATCCACCGCCGCCTGGGCCTGCTCCATATTGGCCAGGCTCTGTTGCAGCTTATGGTAAGCCACACTGAGACATTCAACGAAGAAACTGTCAGGGACAACTATGTGGGTGCGCCCATTGCCCACATCCGTCTGGATTTGCTTCGCCTGCTGCGAGTTGACCTCCGGAAAGACCCACTTGGCGGCCACGCTGGTGTCCAGACAGATGCGCTCGGGCATGGCCTATCGCCCGCCCAGTTGCCGCGAGCGCTGCTCTCGCGCTTCCCGGATGACGTCGGCAGAATCGTCGCCCACGCCATATTGCTCATATAGCTCGTGAAAAAGTGTCTCGGCTTGCTTGTGCCATTCCTGCCGAGCGGCTGGGCGTTTAGCGGGGGGCTGGGGTTGGGCGAGTGCATCCAAGTCCTGCCGTTTAATCCTGCTGACGCGCGCACCTAACCGATAAAAGCGTAGGCGTCCCTCTTTGCGCCACCGGTACAGGGTACTAACCGCCACCCCCAGGTACTCAGCCGCCTCCGGAGCAGTGACCCACTGTTTGTCAGTTGGCGGCATGCCACTTTCCATCCTCATCTATCTCCTATACTCTCCTATATCCTACACTCTTCACCTATAAGTGTCAAGCGCGCGGGGGCGATTTGGCGTTTATTCCGCAGCAGCCGATAGCGCTTCGGATAGCGACAACGTTCCGTCATAAAGGGCCCGGCCGATGATGCAGCCCATTACCCCCAGCGGCTCCAGCTCTGTTAATGCTCGAATATCGGCGATGCTGCTTATCCCGCCGGAGGCGATGATGGGGATTTCTACCGCCTCGGCCAGGTTACGCATAGCGGCAATGTTAGGCCCGCGCAGCATCCCGTCGGTGGCAATATCCGTGCAAATCAGCCGCTGCACGCCCAACTGCTCCATCTCGCCGGCCAGCGCGACCGCGTCCACATCGCTGCTCTCCGTCCAGCCTTCTATCGCTACTTTGCCATCGCGAGCATCAATCCCCACGATAATGCGCTCGCCGAACTGGCCTACGGCCTGCTCCAGTTGCGGCCGGTCGTGCAGGGCGGCCGTGCCCATAATAGCCCACTGCACCCCCAGGTCCAATACTTGCCCCACATCGGCCGTCGTCCGCAGGCCACCGCCCATTTCCACCGGTATTCTCACTTTTTCCACAATGTTTTCCACAGCGTCAAGGTTAGCTGTCTGGCCCTTTACCGCCCCATCCAGGTCTACAATGTGGATAACTTCGGCGCCCTGGTCCTCCCACGTTTGCGCCTGGGAGACCGGATCGGCGGAATACACGGTCTTTTGCCGCATATCCCCCTGCCGCAGCCGCACCACCTGGCCCTCTGATAAGTCAATAGCGGGAATGATAACCATTATTATGTTCCATTCGTCGATTATTGGCAAGGAATAATAAGGTGCGTGTCGAAATAGTCCTGGACTAACAATTTCCTTTGACTGACCAACAGTAAAGAACTGAGGTGTGCCCCATGACCCAAGAAGTCCGTGAAACAGAGAAAGATGTCAAACCAAAAAAAGAAGAGAAGAAGGAAGAAAAAAAAGAAGAGAAAAGAGAAACCCCGCGCGACCGTCCCAAGAAAACGTGAACACGTTGCCTCAGCAGTCTAAGAGGGCAACCCCAATAGAGCATCCCACGGGTAAGAGCAATGTGAAAACACCCCAATAAAACCAAGTGGTGGCGCTCTGTATGAGTTTAGACTTCATCTTTATGACGACCATCATGCCCTCCGATGCAGCCCAAAACTGCATCGCCAACCAACCTAGGGCTTTTAGCCCGGACGACTCCGCATATCGGATCACCTCCTCCGCTGGCGCCGGAGACGGTTGAAGCATCGGAGACCGCGCTTTCGCCGCCTGCCCAATAGCCCTTAAAGCAAAGCAAAAGGGTACCAGCGCTGCTGCCCCAATTATCCAATAGCTGGTGAGCGCTTGATATGTGAACGCAACTACTATAACACCGGAAAATGCTGAGACATAGTTTATCAGACTTCCGGCTTTGCCATCAAGGTATTCACCGGTCTGATCTAAATTGTGATATTCCGTCCGTGCATAATCGCAGGCCGACCGGTAGTCCACCCCCTTTCGGGGCTGGAAGTATTGTGCATACTTTACAGCATACTTGTATTGAGAGTCGTCTTTGTAGGATTTCGCAATTCGTGGAGCAAGCTGCTTCGCCTTTTCTAGCAACATCTGTGAGTCGTGGAATCGCCGCAGAACGGCCAGCACAACAGCCTCATCTATGAGGGCTTCGGCCTGAGCCTTTCGGTCGTCGCTTTTGCTAGCGCCTCGCACTAACTCCTCAGCAAGTGCCAAAGCCTCCTCGTAGCGTTCTTGCGACATGAGTTCGTCGAAACTGGGCCCCTCGTCAGGCATCATTACGTTCCTCCCAGCGCTAACTCTCTGAAGTTCTCCAATATCTTCAGCCCCGCGTCCTGGCTTTTTTCAGGATGGAACTGGCAGGCAAAGATATTCTCGCGCCAGATTGACGAGCAGAACTCGTACCCGTAGTCCGTGGTGGTGGCTACCAGTGACTCGTCCTCCGGCACCACATAGTACGAGTGGACAAAGTAGACCCAGGCCCCCTCGTCTATACCCGCCAGGTGCGGCGCAGATTGTTGGATACTTATCTGATTCCAGCCAATTTGGGGTATTTTCAGGTCATGGGTGAACCGCACCACCTGGCCGGGGATGATGCCTAATCCTGGCCGGCTGCCCTCTTCGCTGCGGTCAAACAGCATCTGCAGCCCCAGGCAGATACCCAGAAAGGGCTTACCCTGGCTGATAACTTCCTTCAGCACCTCCACCAGGTCATACTCAATCAGGCCGGCCATACAATCATCAAATGCGCCCACCCCCGGCAGCACCACCCCAGCGGCCTCAGCAATCGCCTGCGGCTCCCTGGTAACCACCACCTCGCCCCCGACCCGCCGCAGGGCTTTGTCCACACTACCCAGATTGCCCATACCATAATCAATTAACGCAATCAATATTAATCACCAGGAAAGATACCAAGCGGTGCTGGCCGACGGGAAGCGGCCGGCATATTTTACTCTGGGCCACCGGTTACAGTTGCCCTTTCGTGGATGGCACACCACTGATGCGCTCGTCTATTCGGGTCGCCTCATCCAGGGCCCGGGCAAAGGATTTGAAGGCTGACTCAATGATATGGTGAGTATTGATGCCGGCCTGCTGAGTCAGGTGGAGGCTCATACCCGCATTCTCGGCCAGCGCCCGGAAGAATTCCCGCACTAACTCGGTGTCAAAGCCGTCCACCTTCGCGGTAGGCAGTTTCAGCCCGTACTCCAGGTGCCCCCGGCCACCGAAATCAATCGCCGCCGTCACCCGCGCCTCATCCATAGGCACAGTGGCTGAACCGAACCGCACCATCCCTCCCTTATCACCCACTGCCTCCTTTAATGCTTGCCCCATAACTATGCCTACATCCTCAACCGTGTGGTGGGCATCCACCTGTAGGTCGCCCTGGGCCTTGACTGTCAGGTCAAAGCGGCCATGCTTGGCGATATGAGTGAGCATATGGTCAAAGAAGCCCACCCCGGTATCAATCTCATAGTCGCCGCAGCCATCAATATTAAGCTCCACCACAATCTTAGTTTCATTAGTCTCACGGGATAGTTGCGCAGTTCGCTGTGACATTTGCCTCACCCACCTGGGAACTACTAAAATGGGGACGGACCAGTAGCAACCTGGCTACTGGAATTATACGCGATGGGCCAGCTATCTGCAAGGGGGGGCGTCATCACGCTGCCGGCGGCGGATTGCCTCCGCGTGAGCCGGCAGGCCCTCGGCCTCGGCAAGCTGGATCACATCCCCGGCCAGCCGCTGTAGGCCCGGCTCAGTGATATAGATAAGAGAAGACTTCTTTATAAAGTCATCTACCGATAGACCGGAGGAGAAGCGCGGGGTGCCCATAGTGGGCAGTACATGGCTGGGCCCAGCGGCATAATCGCTCAATGACACTCCCGCCAGCGGCCCTATGCAGATACAGCCGGCATTGTCCACTTCTTCCAGCAGGGCGAAGGGCTCTTCCACCATAAGCTCCAGGTGCTCGGGGGCAATTTCGGTGGCCAGTTGCGCCGCATGATGCCGGTCCCGCACCAGGATGATGGCACCATATTCAGTCAAGGACTGCTGGGCCAGGTCAGCCCGCTCCAACTTCGGCACCTGGGCTGATAGCTCCTGGGCTACCTGCTGAGCCAGATCATCATCGTCAGTCAGCAGCAGGACCATGTTATCGCCGGTGTGCTCGGCCTGAGCCAGCAGATCAGCAGCCACCACCCCCGGGGAGGCGGTTTTGTCAGCAATGATAAGGATTTCGCTGGGGCCAGCCAGCAAGTCAATCCCCACCACCCCGAACAGTTCCTTCTTGGCCAGGGTTACCCACGGGCTGCCGGGACCGACGATCTTGCGCACCGGGGCTATCGTCTGGGTCCCAAAGGCCAGGGCAGCAATAGCCTGGGCGCCGCCCACCCGATATATCTCATCCACCCCACACTCAGCCGCCGCCACCAGGGTCAACGGGTCCACCGACCCGTCCTTGCGCGGGGGCGTGCACATCACCATCCGCTCCACCCCCGCCACCTGGGCGGGCACCGCGCACATATACACGGTAGAGGGCAGCGGGGCCCGCTTGGCCGGCACATAGATACCTACCGCCTCAATCGGGGTAACTCGCTGCCCCAGCCCCACCCCCTCAACAGTGTCAAACCAGGAAAGCGGGCGGCTGCGAGCATGGAACTCATACACATTGTTTTTCGCCCGCCGCAGGGCCCCCAACTGTCTATCGGAGGTCTGGTCATAAGCCGCCCGGATTTCCCCATCGGTGACTGGTAATTGCTCTACGGTGAGCGTGGGGCAGTCAAAGCGCCGCTCATATTCTACCAGAGCTTCGTCCCCCCGCTCCCTCACCTGCTCAATTATCTGGCCGACCTGCTCGGTGATGCGGGCGGGTACCTCGGCCACCGACCGCTCGCGCAGCGCCTGGATAGCTGAGCCTCCGTCAGCACGGGCATCAATCGTCTCAATCACCGCGGCCATAAGCTTCTCTCCATTTCATCAGGAGGAGATGGCTGGCCTATATTGGGCCACATCTTCCTCCCACAGGGTTAGCACGCCGGGCACCCGACGCGCCTGGATGGGAAACTCTTCGCCACAATTCACTTTGTATTTCTCTCCCAGGGCCACCGCCCGCTGGCCGCCATTGCCGGCGAAGCGCAGCACTACCGGCTGGGGACCCTGATAGCGACTGATAATCTGCTTCAGGGAGCCGAGCGTCTGGGCATTAACCTGGGCCCCGTCAAATTCAATGACTACCGTGGAGGGCGGTGGCACTTGCTCGGCGTCGCTGGCTGGCCGCCTTCTCTGGGTTTGATCTTTTTCTTTCTTGCTAACCTGCGTGGCTGTCGCCAGAGGCTCTACCCGGTCAGCCAGCAGCTTCACCTCCTCCTCGCCGCCTGCCCCGGATGTTTGTCTGTCCACCCGCCCCTCAACTACCACCAGATTACCTTCCTCCAGCGTCTCGCGGCAGGCCTCATAGATGGAGGGGAACACGGTCACTTCCACCTGTTCCTCCACCCCTTCCAGGGTCAGGAACATCATCGGATTGCCGTTTTTGTCAATGTGCCGCTTGGGCTGGGCAATGGTACCGGCCACCACCACGGGGGCATTTTGCCCAAATTCGCCCAGCTCCTCAACCGTTGCGGTCGTACACTGCTGAACTTTTTCCTGGTGCTTGAGTAGGGGATGGCTGGAAAGGTACAACCCGAGCAGCTCTTTTTCCAACTCCAGCTTCTGGTCTTCGGGCAGCGGGGGCACATCAGGCAGCGGCGGCTCCGTCCATTGGGTTTCCGCGGTGGAGCTGGCGCCAAACAGCGAGCTCTGGCCCACCGCCTGGTCCTGTTGATACTTCTGTCCGGCTCCATAGGCACTCTCTACCATCGCCAGCAGGCGGTTGCGCTCCCCGAACTCATCAAAAGCCCCGACTTGGACCAGCAACTTGAGGTCAGCAGCAGACACTTCCTCGGCCGGCAACCGGCGGCAGAAGTCACCCAGCCCCTGGTATTGTCCATTGCTTTCCCGTTCCCTGACGATAGCCTCGGCGGTATTGATGCCCAAGTTCTTCACCGCTGCCAGGCCAAACAGGATTTCGGTGCTGTCGGTAGCAAACTGGGCCTGGCTTCTATTGACCGCCGGCGGCCCCACCTGAAGCCCCATGCGCCGACACTCGCCTACCCCCTTAGCCACATCATCACTGCTGCCCATTACCGTGGAGAGGTGAGCAGCCATGAACTCGACCGGGTAATTGGCCTTAAGATACGCTGTCCAGTAGGCGACCAGCGCGTAGGCACTGGCATGAGACTTATTGAAGCCATAGGAAGCAAAGCTTTCCATCTGCGCATAGAGCTCGCCGGCCGTCTGCTCCCGGAGCTCATTATCCAGGCAGCCCTGTATGAATAGCGGCTTCATCTGGGCCATCTTGTCATGGTCCTTTTTGCCCATCGCCCGCATAATAACTTCCGCCTGAGGCATACTGAAGCCGGCCAGGACCGAGGCAATCTGCATCACCTGCTCCTGGTAGATGATGATGCCGTAGGTCTCCTCCAGTATCGGTTCCAGATCCGGATGCAGATACTTCACCGGTTCACCGTGGCGTCGGGCGCAGAACCTATCAATGTGCTGCATCGGCCCCGGCCGGTAGAGGGCCACTGCCGCAATCAGGTGCTCAAAGCGCTCCGGCTGCAGTTGCCGCAGCAGGCCGCGCATCCCTTCACTTTCCAACTGAAATACCGCCACCGTATCCCCCGCACACAGCAACTGGTAAGTCTTGGCATCATCGCGGGGCAGATTCAGCAGATCAATTTGCACATCATGGTCTTTAGCAATGGCCTTCAGAGCCCGCTCAATGATCGTTAGAGTCTTCAGGCCCAAAAAGTCCATCTTCACCAGGCCCACATCTTCCACCGGCCCCATAGCATACTGGGTGGTAACGGTGCCATCGCGCTCCCCGCACAGGGGCACATAGTCGGTCAGGGCAGCATCGGCAATCACTACCGCCGCGGCATGCACCGAAGCATGGCGGGCCAGTCCCTCCAGACGCTGGGCGGTCTCCAGGAGCCTGGCTATCTGTCTATCCTGTTTGCTTGCCTCGCCCAGCTCCGGTACCAGGGAGATGGCCTTCTCCAGCCGCCGGCCCGGTGGTACCAGCTTGGCCAGGGTGTCCACTTTCCGCAGCGGCACTTCCATCGCCCGGCCCACATCGCGAATCGCCGCCCGAGCCCCCATCGTGTTGAATGTCACCACCTGGGCTACCCGGTCGCGACCATATTTCTCCTTGACATATTCGATTATCTCTCCCCGCCGGTCATCAGGAAAGTCCAGGTCAATGTCCGGCGGGCTGACCCGCTCGGGATTAAGCATCCGTTCAAATAGCAGCCCATAGCGCAGCGGGTCAACGTCAGTGATGCCCAGCAGGTAGGCCACGATACTGCCGGTCGCCGAACCCCGTCCCGGGCCGACCAGAATGCCCCGGGATTTGGCCTCGCGCACGAAATCCCCCACGATTAGGAAATAGCCGGAGTAGTCGGTCTTCTCAATGACATCCAGTTCATAGTCCAGCCGCTCCAATACTCGTGGCGGCCGGCCCTGGTAGCGGGCCTCGATATTCTGCTCACATAGCTCTCGCAAGTAGCTGGCCAGGTCGTGGCCAGCCGGCACTTCAAGATCGGGCAGCATCAGTTTCCCCAGCTTCAGCTCTACATCACACCGCTCGGAAATCTGGACCGTATTGGCCAATGCCTGGGGTATATCGGCGAATACCTGTTCCATCTCGGCTGGCGATTTCAGATAGAACTGCTCATTGGGGAACCGCAGGCGGTCGGGCTGGTCACAGGTAGCCTGGGTTTGGATGCACAGCAGCACATCATGGGCCTCAGCATCAGTCTGGCGCAGGTAGTGGACATCATTGGTCGCCACTACCGGCACATCCAGCTCCTCAGAAAGCCGCAGCTTACCCTGGATTATCTGCTCCTGCTCCTCCAGCCCGTGGTTCATCAGCTCCAGGTAAAAGTTATCGGGGCCCATCAATTCGCCCAGCATCTGGGCATGCTGGCGGGCGGCCTGGTAGTTACCAGCCAGTATATCCCGGGCAATCAGCCCCTGCTGGCACGCACTGAGAGCAATCAGGCCCTCATGGTGTTCACTGAGCAGTTCAAAGTCCACGCGGGGATGGTAATAGAAGCCCTCCAGGTGGGCGGCGCTCACCAGCCGCATCAGATTCTGGTAGCCCGGGAGGCTCGCGGCCAGCAGGGTTAGATGATAGGTCCGACGGTCTTTAGCCGAGGAACGATCAAAGCGGGTACGCACCGCCACATACACCTCACAGCCAATAATCGGCTTTACCCCCACGCTCTTACAGGCCTGGTAGAACTCAATGGCCCCATACATTACCCCGTGATCGGTCAGAGCCACCGCCGGCATCTCCAGTTCGGCCACGCGATTGGCTAACTGTTCCAGACGGCAGGCTCCATCCAGCAGACTATATTCGGAGTGGACGTGCAGATGGACAAAAGGCACCGGCATGGGTGGCTGAACTCCTTGTCAACTGCTGCAGTTTATTGCTGTGAATCCTAATATTGTGGCAAAGTCGGCCCCGCGGTAATTATTTGCGCGTACCGATTCGGTGCCCACTACCCTCCCCTATCTTCCTCAACCGGCCCCACTAACTGCCATTACTCTGGTGCCGGAACCGGGGCTTCGGCGGCGGGGGCAGCAGACTCACCTGTCACTTCTTCCCCTTCCGCGACTGGGGGCAGTGCCGCAGCTTCTTCTTCAGCTTCGGGCACTTCCTCGACGGTCACTGTGGTCGTCTCCCCTTCAATCTTCTCCTGCAGCTTGGCCAGCAGCCGGTCAAGCTGATCCAACTCAGCGGAGATGACCGGCCAGGCTTCCCGCCCTACTGCCTGCTGGGCGGCTGCGGCTTCACCGATGGCTTTCTCCACTATCTCAATACTCTCGTGCCCGGCCAGCTTGTCCAATATCGCCAGTATCTGATTGGCCCCCTTGCCCAGATTGTTCTTATCTACCGAGGATTTGGCCTGCTCGATATCCTGCATAACGTCGGGGACGATGCGGGCCGGAGACTGCATGGCCACATCCACCGCCTTGAGCAAATAACCCGAGGCCAGGTTAACCGCCTCTTCGGCCGAGGAGGTGCTGATGGCCACCAGGGCCCGCTCCATGTGCTGGGTTATTAGCGCTGCCGGTATCTGGCTGCGCAGATTTCCCAGGGCCGGCTGCAGCCGGTTTAAGGCCGCGGTCGTCTTGTCCACTCCCTTAGCTGTCGCCGCTCGGCGCGCCGCCCCCACCAGCGCCTTGGCCACCCGCACGTCGGTCCCCAGCGCTGCTATGCCGCCGGGCACCCGCTCCAGCGTCTCCCGCCGTTGCACTTCCTGAACCAGCGCGTCCAGCGTGTTGCCACTTTCCTTCAGATAATCCCGAATCTCGCCCAATACCTCCTGGTCCACTACACTGACTTCTGCTCCTGCCCGCGGCTCAACGGGCGGCGGCGGCACCTCACTGGCCGGCCGACAGCTACCCACCACCAATCCCGCCAGTGCTACAATTACTACCATCTTTATCATTCGCATAGTTGTTGCCTCCACCTTGCAGTCAGAATACTTTAGGGTCTGAATATATATTCACCAGCCACCATCATTTCTCCTGCCTCCACCTTCTCGTGGCGGGGACGCCGCTCCTACGGCAGAAGGCTAAACCCATCAACCCACCGTAGGAGGGCCGTCCACGGCCCGACAGCATTATCTTACTGTGGGAGGGCCACCTCTGGCCCGATATGCGTCTATCGTTAGCCAGTCAACTTCGCCCATTTTACTCTATCAAGCGGCCTGTAAGTACCTTTTGCCGCCGTCTCTACCTTACTGCCAGCGCCTGGGCCGCCCCGGCTATCGTTACCATCGCACACTGGCCCGCCGCCTCGTCCCACCAGCCACATTGCTCCCGTAGGCACACGGCAGGACCAGTGGCCTTGGTCAGCCGGCGAATTGAATCATCAAGTGTCTCGGGTCGTAGTGCCAACAGCGGGCAGGTCAGCGCCTGCCCCGGGCTGCTGTCTCTCTGCTTCAACATTTCAATTCCCCCTCGGTAGGTTGGAAAATCCGCTTAGACTAACTATGCATTCTATCTATCTGCCGTTATCCCTTGGTAGCCGTCTTACCTGCGGGCAGCGGCGGCAGTAGGCCGGGTAGCTCATAGACGCCCGCCGCCGTCTCTTTTTTCATCGCCCCGTAGGCTACTACTTCCACCCTTACGGGCCAACTGGCAAGCCTAACTGCCTTTCAATGTCCTGTAGTTCTCGCTCTTCCCGTCGTTCCTCGGCTGACAACTCCCCCTGCTCATAGCGCTCTTTATAGGTAGGTCCTGCCGGGGCAGTCTCTTCCGGTTCGGTCGGCTGTTGGGCAGCGGGCTGAGCCGGCTGAGCACCATACCCTGGCGCTCCGTAACCACCATACCCTGGCGCTCCGTAACCACCATACCCTGGCGCTCCGTAACCACCATACCCTGGCGCTCCGTAACCACCATACCCCGGCGCTCCGTAACCACCATACTGGTCCGCTGGCGGCGGGCCTTGACGTCTCCCGCACCCGACCACCAAGGCTATGCTAAGCAGTGCTATTACGACCAACCACAGTACTGGCTGTTTCCCCATCTCATTAACCTCCTTTTGTATTTTGTCTATGCTTTCTATCTGCCTGCCCCCACCGCCGGCCTGCCGGTCAGCTCCAGGTCTGCCACTGCTGTAATATTGGCCGTGTTAGTCCCAGAGTCCTGCCTATCAATTCGTTTGCTATCTGCTTGCCGCGGGTTATCAAGAACGGACAGTAACATCATTCCGCACACCTATTATACTTTACCAAATGCCCTGCCCCAGGTCAAGACAGGCCCTCTGTAGGTGTTTTAGGGCTATGGTAGGTTCAGAGCCGCCTCCCAGAGCGCCCCAAGCTGGTCAGTTGGTTTTGGGGAGGTTTCATGCGCCTTTTTCCTGGGTAGCATTATATGGTATGTTGTTATAAGAAATCCGGACTGAATATAACACTCGGACTAAGGAGCAAGCATGGTGCGGCAACAGAACAACACTCCCCAGCGCGACAAAGCCGGTATGACCACGGTAGAGTACGCGATAATTATGGTTGTGATACTGCTAACAGCCGCTGTGATCTGGGCTCAGTTCAGTGTGCCCGCCCAGAGGCCGGTGTCAGATACCACTGATGCCTTTGATACGGCGACCGATACTGGCGCCGGCGGCGGTAAGGGCAAGGGCAAAGGTAAGGGCAAAGGCAAGGGGCACGGCCAAGCATATCATGATGCTCTTACTCAACTATCAGGCCTGTATTCCCCCGCCTGCTTGCCGGTTAGCTCAAGGTCTGGCATTGCTGTAGTGTTTGCTGGGTTGCGCGGACAGTCCTGCCTTGCAGTTGGTGCCCGGTCCGCCGCGGGTCACTATCGGCCTAATGCAGTCGTTCTATGACTCTTGCATGGCCGTCGGTATCTTTGACGATTACGGGGCCGACCAGACAACTTTACCATCCTCGTCCAATAGCCTGAGCGTGGGGCTTCCGCTGGGCATAATTCCTATCAGGACCCGGTCGCGCTGCTCATCGTCTTTCATTTGCAGCCCGGGATTCCCATCGGCCCCCACCCCCAGCAGGGCGCGGTATTTGCCGTTCTGGTCCAACAACGTTAGGCCATAACTGCCATCGGGCATGGCCACGATGAGCACCCGAGAGTTCTGGTCGGCGTCCACCAGTTTCAGCATCGGCCTGCCGTCCGGTAGGACGGCCATCAGTATCCGGGGCAGCAGGTCATCGTGCGTCAGGGCCAATCCCACTGTGCCATTCGGGAACACATGGAGAGTTGCCCGGGCGTCACCCGCGCCGTCCACCAGGCGAAACTCCTCCGCCTTAACAACTTTCGCCGCTTCGGTTTGCGCGAACACCGCTTCCCCTCGCAGCAGGTCCGACAAAGCCCCTCCCATCAGACCCGCCACGGCTACGACCGCTAACATAGTGGCAAACTGTTTCCTATTCATTGCTATCCTCCTTGTTGCTTATTAGCCCGCCGGCTTGCCGCTTAGCTCAAGGTCTGGCATTGCTGTAATGTTTGCTGTGTTAGTCGCAAAGTCCTCTTGCCGCCGACACCACCACGGCTATCACTGTGCGGTGCAACAAGGCAGTTTGAAGGGAATCTGCCACAGCATGATGCCTTGTATTTGGTCGGGAGTGATCCAGTATGTTTCTGAAACCTCGGTGTTGTCGCCCTGCAGGAAAAGTTTACTACCAGCTATGTCCAAAATCCGCTTGACCACTGGGGCATCCTCATGCACATCCGCTAGTACAATGTCGCGCAGCTGCCAGGGACGACGAATGAACAGCACTCGGTCGCCCTCCAATAGGGTTGGCGCCATGGAGTCACCGGCTATCTGTGCGAGGCGGAGTAAGGGGTGCCCGCAAAGCAAGCAAACGAAATGCGCTGCGGCGAGCAGCCCCAGAGCAATTAACACTATCGCAAGTACTCTGACCGGACCGCGCATGGACCAGCATCTCCTCCCTTACTCGTCGCTCCCTTTGCGCTTCGTTTTCGTCTGCCGGGGGGCTTTTTTGAAGGTCGCCACCGCCACCTTCGGGTAGTCTAACTTCCGGCCAGCTAATAGCTCCTCAATCGTCAGTATCTGCAGCCGCGGCACCGGCGGCAGCAGCCCCGGCGGATCATAGAACCCCGCCTCCGCCGCCGATTTCTTCATCGGGCCGGTCGGCTGCTGAAGGGTGATAAACGCCCCGACTTGGGCCTCTTGCTGCTCAAGAACACCGATCAGGTCTCTTATCTGGCTGGCGGTCACGTGGCCGCCTTTGACCTGGACGACAATCTTCTTGGCCTGGCCGGAGTCATCATCAAAGAAGTAGATATAGCCGTCTACGCCCTTATCCGCGCCTTTCTTCTGGCCGCCGGCGGGCCGGGCATCCACCAGCCCCAAGGCCCACCACTCAAACTGATAATGGTTAGGGTCCTGGTCAACCTGGTCAAATAGAGCCTGGGCACTGGGCAGGTCCTGGGGGTCGCCGATGACTTCATAGGGGGACAGCTCGGCCCCGAAGGTATCCTCCAATCGGTGCCTCATCAGGGTTATGGCCAGGTGGGTAATATCAATGCCTATCCAGCGCCGGTGCAGCCGCTCGGCCACGGCTAGGGTAGTCCCACAGCCACAGAACGGGTCCAGCACCAAATCCCCTTCATTGCTACTGGCCTGGATTATCCGCTCTAACAGCGCCTCCGGCTTCTGAGTGGGATAGCCCATGCGCTCCGCGGCCCGCGCTCCTATCGGATTAATGTCGGTCCACATGTCCTGAATCGGAACGCCTACCATTTCGTCCAGATATCGCTTGTAGCGGGGGACAGCACCGGGCTTCGACTGAACGACCCGACCCTCGGAGATCATCTCCTCCATATTGTCTTGGGTGAACCGCCAGTAACGAGTGACCCCGAGGACTTCGTACATCGGGTTACCCTTCGCTGCGCCGCCCGGCCCGGTGAGGTCGCCCAGGGTATACCGCCGCCCGGTCTCCGGTTCCACGTGACGGTAGAAGCGCTCGATGTACTCTGGATCGTAAGGAGTAAAAAGTTGGTTCCAAGTGTAGTCAGTGCCGCCTTTTGTATAGAAGAAAATCACGTCGTGGATGCGCCCATGCTGCCGCCGCCCTTGCCGCGCGTCGCTGTGAGCGCTACTCCGTTTCCAAGCGATTTCGGTCTTGAAGTTGTCAGGCCCAAAGACCGCGTCCAGGATACTTTTCAAATAGTGACTGGCGGTGGGGTCGCAGTGCAGGTAGATGGAGCCGGTGGGCTTGAGGACCCGGTGCAGCTCAATGAGCCGAATGGCCATCATCGTCAGATAGGCCATCATATCATTAGCGCCTAAGAACTGGCGCAATGCCTGGAGCAGGTCAGCTATCTTCCCCGCGCCCTTTACCACCTCCCGGTAGGCGGCCTCGGTGGACAGATCCCAGTGCCAGGTATCCTCAAAGGCGGCTAACTGGGCGGGGGAGTCGGAGCCATTCTTCTCCTTAAACAGAACGCTATAGGTGGCCTTAGAATTAAAGGGCGGGTCCAGGTAAATCAGGTCCACGCTCTGGTCGGCCACATACTCGCGCAGAATCTCCAAATTATCCCCAAAATATAGCTTGTTCTGCCACTCCCTTGCCATCTGTACTAGACTCCTACGACGCTACCCGATATTGGCGCTTAGCTAACCCGAGTCAGGCCTCGATGGTTCCTGCGAGCGGTACGCCACCTTACCACTCTTGTCTATGTACACGTCTTTTCGTATGCTATGGAGCCAGCGCGGTGCCTTCTCAGCGTATTTGTCGCGTTCTTCTTCTGTGCTTTGATCGAATAGCTGCCGACATGCCTCGATCACTCTTGCCATCTTTGAGCCGCCTTTCATTTCGTAATACGAACCCACTACTGCAGTAGCAGCTTGGATATGTGCATATCGCTGCCACTATCCATTCCACGAACCGCCTGAAGCACAAATCCAACAATCGACGCGAAAGCCTCCAGGAACAGCTCATCATCCTTCTCGAAAGTGTTTGCCCGCTTGCCGTCTACATTGACGACACCAATGACTTCTCTGTTCGCATCAAATATCGGCACACTCAACAGCGAACGGTAGCTTGGGGGGCGCTTTATCGGCAACCATCGATCATCCTCGAGCACGTCCGGTACGTTGATAGTGCGTTGGTTGTGGGCCGCCTCACCGGCTATCGTCCCCGCAGCGATCTTCGGGGCGAACTTCCGTTTAGTAGCATCACTGATCCCGATCGCGGCAATGAATCTCAGACACTTACCCTCATCGCATGGCAATGCATACATAACCGAAGCTCGCCGGAACTCGCCTGCTGCACTGCTCAGAGCCTGCGTCATTATCCCTAGACGATCCTGGAGAAACTCAAAAACCTGGGAAGCAAAATCGGCAGGGTCCGGTTTCGACAGGAAGAGCAGTTCTCCTACTCGGTTCTGAGTATCGTGCAAGAAAGCGATCATCGCTTCACGCTTCCGTATCGCCGCCAACAGGTTTGCTTCATCTTTGGGTTCTGCTCCGACGTGAATACCAAACACACTCAGGGACCGGCCTCTTTTGACCGTCAGGTAGAAGACCAATCCCAAGAGAGCTAGCCCAGCGATAGGCAATAATACAACGAGTATCGTTCCGGCTGCCGGGTACTGCCGCACTATCTCGTACAGCAAACCCCAGAAACTCTTTGGCGTGCTCGCTTCTTGCTGGGCGAACGCAGGTGCTTGGCTTACCGCGAGGAACAGCATGAGGAGCGTAACATGCTCGCGAAGACGACAAGGTGCAGCCATTAGCGTTACCCTTCTTTCCTGCAGTGATGGCCCTGCTACCGCAATCTGTTCGCCACAAAGGATAGGACTCTTGTCCCCTAGCTAATACTTATGCGTCCAGCCGAGACCTTTGTGCTCCGCAATGTAATCATTGTACCCGAGAGCGCCCCACCCATCCCTTGCCTCCTCCCCCTTCCCCAACACCTCCTGGCCCGCGGGGCGGGCCGACTATTCAGGGGCCCAGGCCCGACTGAGCTCGCCGCAGGTAGGCATTATAATAGACACTACCCATTATACGCTACCCGATAGCAAATCGCAAGGCGCGGGGCGGGCCGACTATTCGGTGGCACAGGCATCATAATAGACACTACCCATTATACGCTATCACCTAGCAGATCGCAAGGCGCGGGGCGGCATTGACAGCCGGGCCGGGCTGTGGTATACTACTGCCTGCGAATCAAGGTTGACTTGGCTGCCTGCCTGCGCCCCCAGGCAGGCTTAATCTACTGTAGCTCCCGGTCCGGGTGACAGCGGTGGTGGGGGCCGAGCGGGGGCACGAACCGGCGGAGGTCAGCGGTGCCCCGGCGCCAGTGGACTACCCAGCGCATCATCCAGGAAATTCAGGACCTGCACGCGGCCGGCGAGTCATTGACAACTACCAACCTGCGCCGCCTGGGCTACGGGGGGATGGTGACGGCGACTTACCATGATGAGCTATTCGGCAGTTGGCGGGCAGCAGTGCGGGCCGCGGGCCTGCGCTACCGGCAGGTAGCCCGCCAGCGCCGCCAGTGGACCCCAGACCGCATTATCGCCCGTATCCAGCAGCTTCACTCACAGCACCAGGACATCTCCTACCGCGGCATCAAAACTACCCAGCAGTATTTGCTCAAAGCCGCGCGCCGCCCGGAGAACTTCGGGAGCTGGCAGGCAGCGGTAGAGGCGGCGGGAATTGACTACGATGAGGCGGGCCGGAAGATATCGCCCTGAGGGTGGCGGTGGGAGCCATCGGCGCTGAAATAACTGGGCAGGCAGGACAAACAAGTCGGGTGGCGAATAATTACCTTACAGAAGCCGTCCGCACTAATTAGGCAAAGATGGAGCAGTGATTAACCATGGTGCAGATGTTCGTATACCGAGTGGGTATTGACGTAGTGGGTCACGCCCTGGTGATCTTAGCCGACGAGGAACTGGAGCAACTGCTGCCTATATGGATAGGGCCCTATGAGGCCCATGCCATAGCTGCGGGGGTGGAGAGTAAAGAGTTCGAGCGGCCCCTGACCCATGACTTGCTCTCGGCAGTCATCCACAGCCTGGACTGCCGTCTGGCCCGGATCACAGTGACCAGAATCGAGGAGAAAACCTACTATGCCCTGCTGACGCTGGAGCAGGATGGCCGGCTGGTGGAAATAGACGCCCGGCCCAGTGACGCTATCGCCCTGGCGCTGCGCACGGGTGCCGAAATATTTGTGGCCGAGGACGTGCTGATCAAGTCGGGGATACCGTGGCATGAGGCAACTGACGAATCCGAAGAGGTGGAGAAATTCAAAGAACTGCTCCGGAGAGCCCATGTGGATATTGACCCGGACTCCTTCCAGTTCCAAGTACCACCGAAACCTGCTGAAGAAGACAACGAAAACGACGAAGAAACGGAGAATAACTAAGTGGGTATATCATCAAAGTGGCTAAGGAATTTCTTTATCATCTTTATCGGCATCATCCTGCTGATGAAGCTGCTGAACGTGTACACTGATTTCCTATGGATGGATTCAGTAGGGCAAGCGGCAGTTTTCACCAAAATCCTCACTACCCGCGCGGTACTGGGGCTAATCATCGGCGCTTTGTTTTTTGGCTGGCTATGGGTCAATCTCCGTATTGCCCGTCGTCCCCTGCCGGCCGATGTCACCTTTATTGGCCGCCGCCTGCTGCCGGAAGAGGAACGGGAGCAGATTGAGCAGTATGCCGACCGGGCTCTGCTCATCTTTGCCCTGATGGCCGGTTTCGTGGCCGCGCTGCACGCCAGCAGCCGCTGGCTGGCCTACCTGCAGTTTACTCACGCGACCAGCTTTGGCTACGTTGAGCCGATGCTGGGCAAGGATGCTGGCTTCTACATCTTCAAGTTGGGCTTTATCCAATATCTATGGCAGACGTGCTTCTATGCCGTGGTCATTGCCTTCGTGGTGGCGGTGCTGGTCCACCTATACCAGGAAGCCATCCGGGTGGTCGGTAATACCATCCACGCTCTGCCGCGGGCGCGGCGACACTGTCTGGGCCTGCTCGCCTTGGCCCTGTTTCTGAAGATTTACGGCTATCGGCTCACCCAGTACAACTTACTGTATTCGCAGCGGGGGGAATTCTTCTCCGGCGCCTCGTATGTAGACCTCCATGCCAACTTCCCGGTCCTGTACCTGATGATGGCCCTGGCCGGGGCGGTAGGTATCATCCTGCTAATCAGCATCCGACAGCGAGGGTTCAAACTGGCGGGCTGGTCGCTGGCCATACTGGTGGCGGTTTCCTTCCTGGGGGGTACGGCTTACCCAACTTTGGTGCAGCGGTTCGTAGTCAGCCCAACTCAGTTAGAAAAGGAAACCTCTTACGCCCAGCGTAACATCGCCGCGACCAACAAGGCTTATAATCTGGACAAGGTCAAGACCCGCACATTCCCGTCAGCCAAACCGCTTAGCGCCGCTGACATCCAACGAAACGCCGAGACCCTCAATAGCATTCGGCTGTGGGACCACCGGCCGCTGGAAACTACCTATGACCAGAATCAGGGACTGCGGGCCTACTACAAGTTTGCCGATGTTGATGTGGACCGTTACACGGTAGAGGGAGAGTATCGGCAGGTGATGCTCTCGGCGCGGCAACTGGACTATGCCAACCTGCCCTCCCAAAGCTGGGTTAATACCTACCTGTCATATACTCACGGCTACGGACTGGCTATGTCGCCAGTGAACGAGTCCGCCGAGGGGGGGCTGCCCGCGCTTTGGATAAAGGACCTGCCCACCGTTAGCGAATTTGAGGAATTGCAAGTACAGCGCCCAAGCCTGTATTATATGACCAGCACCCGGCCGCGGTTGATTGAACTAATCGCTCCCCCCGAGCAGCTACCTGCTCCCCCTCCAGCAGGTCCTGGCGGTGTCCCGGGCATGGCCGGCGGCGAGCAAATGCCTCCACCACCCCGAAGCCCCTCAGCTATGGCGGGCAGCGCCAGCGTCCGGCAGACCAAATATGTGATTGTAAACTCCCGTAATCCCGAACTGCACTATCCTAAGACTGGTGAGGCCGGGGTCGGGGCCAACGTCACCACGCATTATGCCGGCCAGGGCGGAGTAGCCATCAATAGCTGGCTGCGCCGCTTGGCCTTCACTGCCCGGTTTATGGATGTCCAAATCCTGCTGACCGAGTACATCCAACCCGGTAGCAGGATAATGATCAACCGCTATGTCCCCGAGCGGCTATTTGCCATTGCTCCATTTCTGCTGTACGACCCTGATCCGTACCTGGTACTCATAGATGGGCAACTAAAGTGGATATGTGACGCCTACACCGTCTCGCGGATGTATCCTTACTCAACTCGTAAACCCGAAGTCGGCCATCTGAACTACATCCGCAATTCACTGAAGATTGTGGTAGATGGCTACCAGGGCAAACCGGTTTTCTATGCCGTAGACCCCGAGGATCCGATGCTCCAGTGCTATCAGAGCATATTCCCGACCCTGTTTACCTCTTTTGGACAAATGCCCGACAAAGTCAGAGAGCATCTGCGCTATCCTCAGCTATTGTTCCGCATCCAGGCAGAAATTTATGCCCGCTATCACATGAAGGACGTGCCTACCTTCTTCCACAACGAAGATGCCTGGGCCATTCCCCCCGAGCTATATGCCGGCTATAAACGATCCATGGAAGCGTACTATGTCATCATCAGGTTGCCCGGCCAGGAGCACCCCGAGTTCGTCCAGATGTTGCCGATGGTCCTGAAAGGCCGCGAGGAGAAGAACCTGGTGGCGTGGATGGCGGCCCGTTGCGACGATCCTCATTATGGCGAACTGTTGCTGTATGATTTCGCCGCCGGCCAATTGTTCTTGGGACCGATGATGGTCGAAGCCTTGATAGATCAGGACACCACCATCTCCCCCCAACTGAGCCTGTGGGACCAGCGCGGCTCCCGGGTAATCCGGGGGAATATCCTGGTTATTCCCATTGAGCAATCGCTGCTGTATGTCGAGCCGGTTTACCTGGAATCTACCGAAAACCCCTTCCCCACTCTGCATCGGGTCATCGTGGTCGCCGGTAAGCGGATAGTGATGGAGCCGACTCTGGACCAAGCGCTGGCCAAACTCTTCGGAGTCGCGGCCGTTACCGCAGCAGAAAGGCCAACCGAAGTGGCACCGGCACCGGCCGAGGAGCCCACTGGGCCACCGGTACCCGCTAACATGGCCCAGATCAAGCAAGCTATCAACAAAGCACTGCGCCTGGAAACCGAAGCCCAGCAGTTGCTGCGCCAGGGCGACCTGGCTGGCTATCAAGCCAAGCAAAACGAGCAGAAACAGGTTATTGAGCAGCTTGGGGCCACAATCAAGTAATAGCCCCGAAGTTTCCAACTAACCATGGTCGGAGACCTGAATGTAGCCGCGGTCATCTTTGACTTTGATGGGACGCTGGTGGCCACTGATATTGACTTTGCCCAGATGCGTCACCGCATCCTCCAGCATCTGCGCGAGTGGCAGCTCTATGAGCCGGGCGTGGAAGACGGACGCTATGTCTTGGAGATAATCGCCTGGGCCAGCCAGCGCCTGGCTGACCAGCCCCGCCAACTGCACCGCTATCGCCAGCAGACCGCCGCTATCCTCAGGGAGATAGAACTGCCCCGCTGCCAGCAGGCCGCGCCCTTCCCCGGTGTGGCTGAGGCCTTCGGGCAGCTCCGCCAGGCGCAAATTAAAATTGGCATCATTACCCGTAACTCGCGGGAGGGAGTCAATGCCGTCCTTTCCCGTCACCCACTGCCCCATGATGCCCTGCTGACCCGCGACGACCTGGCCCAGGTCAAGCCCCATCCGCGCCACCTGCAGCAGGCTCTGGAGCTACTGCGCATCGCCCCCTCCCGGACACTGATGGTCGGCGATCACGCCACTGACATCCAGTGCGGCCAGGCGGCTGGCGTCCGCACCTGCGGTGTGCTGACGTCTAAGACCACCCGGGAAGAGTTCCACCGGCTGGGCGCAGATATGGCGTTCGCTGACGTGCCCAGCCTGGTAACCTTCATTCTGGAGCACCTATCATGAATGAATCTACTAAGCCTCTGCCGGCCGGCAAGCTTCCCCGGGAGCTACTGGCCGACTTGATTGGCGAGCTAAACATTGATGAGGCCAGTGTGGTGTTCGGCCCGGGTATAGGGCGGGATGTTGCCATCCTGGACTGTGGCGGGCCGCAGTATCTGGTGGTCACCTCCGACCCCATCACCTTCGCCACCGATGCCTTGGGTTACTACGCCGTCTGGGTAAATGCCAATGACATCGCTACCACCGGCGGCGTTCCCCGCTGGATGACAGTCACTCTGCTGCTGCCGGAAGGCGCAGCCAGCGAGAACACCGTTCGCCACCTCTGGGATCAGCTCCGCCAGGCAGCCGCTGACCTGGAAGTGGTCATAATCGGCGGCCATACTGAGATAACTTCCACGGTAACTACCCCGATTGTTTCTGGACACATGCTGGGCACCGTGCCGCGTGAGCAGTATATCACCTCCGCCGGTGCTGTACCGGGCGATGAGATAGTAGTGCTGGGTCAGGTGCCAGTGGAGGGTACGGCCCTGCTGGCCCGGGAGATCCCCCGCAAGTTATCCGCCCTGGGCTTCGCGGAAGACGTCATCAACGCGGCGGCTGAATTGCTCTTTGATCCCGGTATCTGTGTAGTAGAATACGCAAGATTGGCGGCCCGAACCTGTACAGAAATTCACGCGTTCCATGACCCTACTGAGGGTGGTCTGGCGACTGGCCTGGGGGAGCTGGCTCTGGCCTCAAAGGTGGGCCTGCGGGTGGAAGATGACAGCATTCCCTGGCTGGATGGGGGCCGTGATTTCTGCGAGAAGTTAGGTATTGACCCCTTAGGGCTGATCGCCTCCGGCTGCCTGCTGGCCGCTTTGCCTCCCGGCCAGGCCCAGCAGCTCCTCGCCCAGGCCGCCGAGCAACATATCCCCGCCGCCGTCATCGCCACCGTCGTCCCCGAATCCGAAGGCCTCCAAATCCACCACGCCGGCCACTACCATCCCCTCCCCCACTACGACCAGGACGAGTTGACTAAGGTGCTGTGATAGCTGGCGCGGCATTATCACTTAGAAGTTGGGAAACCTTGAATGGACAATTCAGTCTAAGATAGGAGGAATATTACCTCAAGATGGTGAATAATGTGTCCGCTGGTATTCTAGCAGCGAACTGTCAGAGCAGCACGAGACTGCCTTATCTTAAAATGTCGTGCTTTTCTGTGGTGATCTGCTGCTGTCCTGGTGAAGAATACCAATATTGCTGTTTTACGTGCGGGCGTAGTGTGTAGGGTTGTCTAGAGATCGAGGCTTTTTCTTGACAAATGCTGCCACATGTGGTATAATAAACCTATCCAGACGGAAGGCGACCTGTGTTTCGTGCTTTAGTAAATCTGAAGGAGGCAGATCATGCTGACCCGTGACACAGAGACCAATTCGGTGGAGACCTTGCTGTCCAACTGGAATGGCATGTATGTTGTGGGGTATATCCTCGCGGCGAAGCCAGAAGGTCGCACATTGACAAGCGACAGATATATTCTGCAAAGCATCTTCCGGAAGCTCAAAGAGGAAGCGACCGAGGCAGAGGCAACTCTCTTGTCAGACTTTATCTTCGCCACCAGAGATATCTTTCCTTTCTCGAGGGACCTGGAGCGAGCTTTAACTCATCTGGGGCTCGGTGGACTGCTAATCGCCGAGAACCCGAAATTTGTGCGATTCAGCGTCGAGCGCAACGAGGGCGACAACATTATCCGTAGAGCTAGCACAATCTTGAGCGATGAGCTGATTGCTGCCCAAGAGCATCTCGCCGAGAAGTTCTGGAGGTATCTTGACGCGTGGGAAGAAGAGGAGGGGTTGAACCAGCAGCAGTGACCGAACTAGAAAAGGCCGTAGAACAATATGTCGCAAGCCAATTGAAGGCTCACGAGCCCCGGAGTGACCGCCTTCGGTCCAAGATAATCCACGACGCATTGTGGGGGACGCTGCACTTGAGCCCTGCCGAGGTAGAGATCCTGGATTGTCCCCTGGTTCAGCGCCTGCGTTCGATACACCAGACGGCCCTGGCATTCTATACTTTTCCATCGGCCCGACACTCGCGAATTGAGCACTCTCTCGGCTGCATGGCGATGGCGAACAGAATGGCAGAGGCAGTCAACGCTAAAGCCCTTGGTCAAGAAGGGCCCGTCAGCCCTCCTGACCTCCAGACGCTTCGGCTGGCGGGACTCTTGCACGATATTGGCCACGGCTTCTTTTCTCACATATCTGAAGACACGTACAAGCAGCACAAGTGGATCCAGGAATTTAAAGAGGACCCGGATTTCGCCCACGCGGCCCCCCATGAAATATTAGGCTATACCATGGTGCTCAGCTCGTCGTTTTTCACTTTTTTCAAAAAGGTCCAAGGCAGGCATAAAACCCATGACCTCATTTTCGCCGGCGTCAAAGTCGAAGAAATTGCACGTCTGATACTAGGGTTGTGTCCGACGAAGAACACTAGGGAAAAGAAGTATCTCGCAGACATCATCAATGGGCCATTCGACGCTGACAAGCTAGACTACATCGCAAGAGACGCATATTTCACCGGCCTGCCCCTAAGTGTTGACATTGAGCGGATTCTGCATGCATTAACGGTGAAGTGGACGGATGAGGAGGGCAGCACAGGGAATCTCCAGCGGTCTCAGAAGCTCGTGTCAACCGTGACGGGTGCCAGCGCCCTCGAGTACATGCTCGTCAGCAAGCTGCGTCTGTATCATTCACTGTACCATCACCCCAAGGTTAGAGCAGCCGACCGGATGATGGGGAACATAGTCCGATATATGTCGAGGATGCGAGGTGTCCTCAGTGGTCCTCCCACGGTGGACCAGCACACACCAGAAACAGCAGGTGCCGCGGCGGCCCCCCGTATGTTGAGCCGCGAGCAACTTATCGTTCTCGACAATCCTGTCGCCTATCTGGAATATGTAGACGGCGACTTTATGTGTCCCGCGTCCCACCGCGACCCGAATCTGCTGCGCATGATCGAAGCTCTGCGAAAGCGCTATCTTCCTGTCAAGGCTCTCGTGATTTCTGAACGCACCGTTAAGACCGGTATGCTTATGATCAACGGATGGGTATTTGATAAGGAGGGAGCGGAGATTGGCCACAAATTGGCCCAACGGATATATGAGAGAATGCCCACAGACGTCGTACGCGGATATGTTCTTGAAGACATTATTGTTGACCTTCCTGACGTGCCGGAGCTGAACGAGGCCAAGCTCACTAAAGTAGTTTGCAAAGATGAGAACGGGGAGGAATACTTCGAGTCTTTGGACGACCAATCGCAGATACGGGACTGGCTTGACACTTCCATTATGAATAAGTGGCGGGGCCATGTGTTCAGCCCCGCGGCGCTGCAAAGCGCAGCAAACGAGGCTGCCATCGAAGTTTTCAAAGAGCCTGACTTCGGAATCGAATTCCGCCCCTTGGCAACCATCCTCGCGAACATGCGCGACTGAAGGTTGGAAAACTCGCGCGAAAACCGGTTTGGACACTCGGTTCTGCTGCGCCGCCAGAAGAGCCCCATAGTCAGCCTAGGCCGGCGCTTAGAGTGCTTCCAGCAGGCGGGCGCTGTTAGGGAAGTGGGTGGTGATGACCTGGTGGACTTCGGTGGCGTGGCGGCGCAGCGTGGCGATGACCTCGGACACTGATACCCCGGCGCGAGTCAAGTCAAGCAGCCGCGGGTACTCCCCCAGCAACTCCTCGTCACTATTGGCCAGTAGGGCGACGGTATGGTTGAGCAGGTCAACCAGGTTGGTGAAGGCGTCGGTGCCGGCGTGCGGGAGGGGATCGCCCAGCAAGTCCATCATATAAGCTTCATCCGGCAAGCCCGCAGCCAGCATGGCGATGCGCCGCAGCAGGCAAGGAATGCAGCCCCCACACTGCCGATTAGCCCGCCCGGCCATCCAGCAGGAGACGGATTTCTGAATGTCCAGGGGACTCAGGGCCGGCCGCAAGATATCACCTATTAGCTCCCCTTTAGTCTGATACACAAACGGATTCTGCACCCGGCAGTCCCAGCCGGCCTCAGCGCACAGGTCATTGAACTGATTGATTACCTGCGGATGGGTACTGCGGGTGGACAGACTGCCGCTGCGGGCGAGGGTCAGGGGCAGGCCGGCGGTGAGCACACCATTCTCCCCCATGTAAATCTCCTCCAGTCCGGCCGCCACCGCCGCGACGGCTCCCAGCGTCAAATACAGCAGCGACCGCACCCGTCGGGAAGGCTCGCGCATGTCAGGCTCCGGGTAAGGGAGGGCATCGGGGCTGCGGGTATCAGGAGCGATGTGAATCCCACTGAACCGGCTCTGGTCAGGCCACTGGCTATCCAGTAGGCGGCTCACCAGGTCCTGCGCCGCCCGCACGGTGGGATTGCCCGAATAATGCAACACCAAGTGCGGCTGGCGGTCAGCGCGCAGGAGCATAACTGCCCCGGCCAACGAGTCTACCCCGCCCGACAGCAGGCAGACGCAGTCAGCAGCGGGATTGGTAGCGACGGTGGCCGTCGCGGAGCCGGCGGTGTCACTGTCATTGGCACGTGGATAGAAAGCAACCCGAAAATTGTCGCCGGTCAGGAGCTGCACCAGGCGCATAAACTGGTCAGCGACTGACTCCCAGAAATCCAGCTCCCGCACCGCTACCACCAGCTCCACCTCACGGACCCATTGCTCATTACGACCTCGGGGCACGGCAATATCAGTTAGGTAGGTAGCAGTAGCCACATCCAAGAAGTCCTGGGCCAAGTCGGTGAGGGGGCCGGGCAGATGGGAGCGCAAATCCGCCAGGGTACAGACGGCGTTGCGGCGCGGCGAACGCCAATCCAGTTGCCAGTCGGCGTCCGCCAATTCCGGGTGGCGGGCCAGCACGGTGGGAGATAGCCCCTCAGTTTGGACAACAGTAACCGCCACGGATTATGCGCCCCCCGCCAACACCTCCAGCCCTCTAATTATTCCCTCAGCAGCGAGAGGCTGCAGGCGTTGGATACGATCGTGGGTGGGAAGGGTTACGATCTGCTGAAGCTGGTCTTCGTAGGCACTAAAGTCAATCTGCTGGGCCCCGCTGCGGCAGTACTGGGCCACCTGGTCCTCCAGCCGAGAACCGGCGCTGACCGTCGGTAGGGCCTCAGTGCCGATGAAATCGCTGAGGTCGCGAGTGACAAAATAGCGGAAGACCCGGTCAAAGTCATGGGCAAAGAAGTGCACACCCAGTTCGGACAGATTCCCCTGGCGGGCAAAGCCGGCGTAGTTATCCTCAGCCTGAGCCGCCCGGACAGTGAGCAACCCCTGCTCCCCGGCGGCCACGCTCAGCACCGTATTGCTGAGGGCATCCACCGCCAGCTCACCGAATCGCGACGCAGCGCCACTACCAGCGATATAGTTAGTGGCCCGATCCCGCAGGTCGGCAGCCAGCGCCACCACCGGCGGCTCAGTGATAGCGGGAAAACCGGCGAGGAACTGCTCCAGGCCCTGCTCAGCTACCGCCGCACTGCCCCACACTAGGGTATCTAAGCACCCGACCACCGCCTGGTCGTGCAGCCCGTGGCGGGTGGCGGGATCCAACGCCGCGATTATCCGGCTAACAATCTGTCCCGGTGCCGGATGCGGCTCTTGATATAGTTCTCTTACTCGGTCCCACTCAGGTGTAGCCGGAGACCGGTCAGAGGCAGAAGTACCCATAGTTTTGCTCGTTAAGCTCTGTCAATAATAGTCTGGATTTATTCTCTATTCGCCCCGGGGGCCGAGTTCCCCTTCTCGCCCGGCGAGATTTCTTTCCCGGGCATCCAGTAGCGGCAGCCCCTGGGCTTTATTATTATCGGCCGCCAGCCGAAGTACATTAATGCCTCAATCACTGGTGGGGCACAAGGAGAAGGACAGCCGACAGCGAATATGCCTGACTATGTCCCTCTACGATGACGGCGGTAATTCACTGGCGTACCAGCTTGCGAAACTTCTGTCATTAGCAGGATTTAAGTCACCTCAGGTGTGCTGTTCTCACGACAAGCACCTTTGTCTCACTTTGCACTAAGTGCGCTACCAAGACGGCAGATCTGTCCTATGATTTTCTAATCTATGTATAGGTCAAGAGTCAGGCAAGTTATCCACCACTGTGGATAACTTGTGGATAAGGTGCAGGCAGAGATGGGGACAACCCTGTGGAAAACTGTATTAACCTGGTGAAATCTATCCGGGGGCCACTCCCGTTCCTGCTAATGCCATCCGTCTGGTGAGATCCACACAGAGAACAATCTTAAGCGTCCTGAGGGTAAATATTGTCGGCCTAAATGCTACTTATGGGCTGGCAAATCAGATTTTTTAGGTTTTTTTAAAAAAGTTAGCCAAAATACTTGCAATTTGTGGGGGGAAGCTGTATAATAGGTCTTGCGTACCTAATGGTAATGTGATAGACTGAGGACAGCGGAAGCCGAGGGAGTTTTCCACATTTGTGGAAAACTTTCGTGGAAAACAGCACTCGGTACAACCAGTGACGCAGCTTAGAATCCAGTAATTTACTGTAAAACCACACCCGTACACCGCGATACCACTAACAGCAGGGTTCGCCACCACACTCGCTGCAACTTCATAGTACTGCACTGCTCCCCTCAGCGGTCGGACCTTAGCAGGCTTACCAATTACCTATAGCTGGTGCTAATTTGGCCTTGCGTGCGTCAGCACACCAGTTTGCCCAGCTCCCGTCTTGTTATTGAGAAAGGAGCTCCGGATGCCCGAAGTGACCTCCGTTAGTTTGCAGGAGCTATGGCGTACTGCTTTGCCCCGACTTGCCGAGCAGGTGGGACAGGCCACCTGCGACACTTTCTTACGCAATACGGTCCCCTTAACTTACGAGGCGGGTACTTTCGTGCTCGGTGTCCCCAATGAGTTCGCCAAGAGCTGGCTGGAGGAGCGTCATTCGTCAGTCATCTGTGCCTGCCTAACTGAGCTGCTCAATGAGCCGGTGGGACTGCAGATGCAGGTCATTGAATCCGACAACAAGCGCCCACCGGCCCCTGCCCCATTGCCGGCGGTTAGCCGGGCGCCGGGTGGCGAGCGCGACTTCTGGTCAGTGCCTCTCAATCCCAAATACACTTTCGATAACTTCGTGGTCGCCGACTGTAACCGCTTTGCTCACGCGGCGGCCCAGCAGGTAGCTCGCTCACCGGGGAAAAGCTATAACCCGCTGTTCATCCACAGCAAGGTTGGCCTGGGCAAAACCCACCTCCTCCAGGCTATTGGCCATATAGTTGCTGAGGAGCATCCTGAAGCTCAAGTGGTATATATATCGGCGGAAGATTTTGTCAATCAGCTTATCACCGCCATGCGGGACAACCGGATGAGTGCCTTCCGCCACAAGCACCGCTATGTGGATGTGTGGTTAGTGGATGATATACAGTTTATCGCCACTATTGAGGGCCCGGTCTCCGAGGAGGAATTCTTCCATACTTTCAACACTCTTTGCGAGACTAACAAGCAAGTAGTCATCGCCAGTGATGCTCCTCCCCGGCATCTGCAAGTAATGAATGACCGGCTCCGTAGCCGCCTGGAGATGGGGATCGTAGCCGATCTGCGCTGTCCGGATGTGGAGACTCGGGTGGCGATTCTCGAAAAGAAGGCCCAAGCCGAAGGAGTAACCCTGTCCCGGGAGATACTGGAATATGTCGCTAAGAGAATAGAATCCAACGTGCGCGTCTTAGAAGGGGCGCTACTGAAGATTTGCGCCTACGTCTCATTGACCGATGAAGAAATTACCCTTGACCGAGTCCGGGAGATCATCGCCGACTATTCTCCTGGCAGTTCCACCCAGCGCATAACCATACAAGAGATTGTCGAACACGTGGCTGCCCAGATGGACTGCCCCGTGGACACTATGCGGGGGCCAAAGCGCAACCAGGAAGTGGTCTGGCCCCGTCAGGTTGCTATATATCTGGCCCGCGAGCTTACCGATATGTCCCTCGCCGCCATTGGTAAGTACTTTGATGGCCGCGACCATAGTACAGTCCTACACGCCTACAATAAGGTGAGCGACCTGCTCACTAATGACGAGTCAGTCCTATGGCTAATCAATGATTGTAAAGGGGCACTGCAGGCGCAGTAGGACAGCCGCGTTACCCTGCCCCAACCTATGCTTACACTGGCGTCGAAAAGGTGTCCATAACCTGTTGACAAGCTGGGGACGATGGGGCATAATAAGGTCAGTTGGGGATATTGTGGATAACTTCGCGCAGTTTTGCGCTATGCCATCCACACCCTCACCGGCGGACTGCCTAAGGCTGAGGGTGGTTTTCCCCACTTTCCACGTCCCTACTACTACTACTACTATGTTATAATAAAGAGATCTTTTTAGTAGTTAGTTGTGTAAAACTGGCCCACCGAGCAGACTACAACCAGCAAATCAATTGCGCAACTATTCTCCAAAGTGCATCACATCGTTAGGGAGGAGCTTTCTATGCTCAATGCCAAGTGTGCACAGGCCGACCTACATAATGCCCTGCAGATTGTCGGGCGCGGGGTATCAGGCCGGAGCACGCAACCAGTACAGAATAACGTGTATCTTCAGGCCGAAGGAGAGCAACTGCGCTTGGTGGCTACTGACTTGGAGTACATTAGTCTGGATGCTACTATTCCTGCAGTGGTCACCGATGAAGGGAACATAACTGTACCTCCGCGGACATTGACGGAAATAGCTGGTAATCTGCCCGAGGGGCAGGTCAGCCTGGAGGCTGATGAGAAGAACAACCTGGCCATTGCCTGTGGCCCCGCTCATTACAACATTCGGGGCCTATCTGCCGATGATTTCCAGATGCTTCCTCCGCTGACCGACGGGGTGGAGTTCTCACTACCCCAAAGCGAGCTGGGTGAGATTCTCCAGCAAACTATCTTTGCTACTTCTCCCGATGAGACCCGACCGATACTCACCGGGGCTCTGTTTAGCTTGACGGAAGGATCGCTGGCTATCGTCGCTACCGATACCTACCGGCTGGCATTGCGGAAAATGAAGTGTCCGGTTAAGGAGACCCAACAGGCTATTGTGTCCCGCCGAGTATTAGCTGAGTTGGTGCGCATATTAGATGATGAGTCGGATGAGCCGGTCCAGGTAGCAATCTCGGCCAACCAAGTGCGGTTTGTTGTGGCTGGTATTACTGTGCGCTCGCGGCTTATTGAGGGGGAATTCCCCAACTATGAGAAGGTCATCCCGGAGGACTTTGACAAGACGCTGACTATCGGCACTGAGGCGCTCCAGCAGGTGCTGCGGCGGGCGCTGATCGTCGCGCGGGATGACGCTAACCGGGTTGTGCTGCGTAGCACTGAAGACGGGCTGCAGGTAACTGCCGATAGCCCCGATATTGGGCATGCTGAGGAGGAGGTCCCGGCCACGCTGGAAGGGGAAGCCGCTGAAATTGCGTTTAACGCCCAGTATCTGCTGGAGATGCTGGAGGTCGCCAACAGTGAAGAAGTGATAATGCAATTGTCTGGGCCGCTAAATCCTGGCATGCTTATACCCGCCGGCCGTGATGACTACACATACGTGTTGATGCCCATGCAGATAATGTAACCCGGTTAGGCAGGTCCAGAGACCCAAACTCCGTCACCTGCCGCCGCTGGATATAGTTACAGGTGATGCCAGCCCCGGTACAGCTAATCCGGGGCTGCGTTTTTCGCCTACTACCAACACCCGGAGCCAATCACTTACATTGCACATATCTCATCTCACCTTGCATAACTTCCGCTGCTACCGCCAGATTGATCTGGACCTGCTGCCCGGGGTCAGCATATTTGTGGGGCCTAACGCCTCCGGCAAAACCAGTCTGTTGGAGGCGGTCCTGGTCCTGGCCACCAGCAAGTCGCCCCGGACTACGCGGGATCGGGAATTGGTACACTGGGCAGCAAGCTGGGGCAGCATCTCCGGCCAATTCCACGGTATGGATAGCAGCTCGCCATCTATCCGGATAGTGCTGCGGGGGGCGGTGTCTGGTGATGAGCAGGACCTGCCCTCGGTTCTGAATGGCAGCAAGCATATTGAAGTCAATGGAGTGAGGTGCGATTCGGTGGTGCAACTGGTCGGTCAGGCACCGGCTGTTTTGTTCTCGCCCGATGATCTGCAATTAGTCAAGGCCGGGCCGGCGGTGCGCCGTCGGTTTCTGAATACCGCTTTGGCTCAACTCATGCCCCGCTACCTGGATGATTTGCTGAGGTATCGGCGGGCATTGCGCCAGCGCAATGAACTGCTCAAACAGATGCAAGCCGGTCGGGCTACGGGCAGCGACCTGGCTCCGTGGACCAGCCAGCTTGTTCAAACCGGAGCCCGGATAAGTGCTGATCGGCAGAATTTTATTGCTGCTCTGGGCGGGGACGCAGGCCAGCTCCATACCACTCTTACCGAGCATAGCGAGCGGTTGGGCTTGCAATATGATAGTGTCCTGGCTGGTATTGACGACCCCGACGAGAAAGTTGAAGCATTTCGCGAAGAGCTGGAGCGCAGCCATGAACAGGAGCTGCAACGGGGCATCACGGTGGTCGGCCCCCATCGGGATGAGATGGTAGTAACCATTGATGGGTATGTGGCTCGCCAGTTCGCCTCTCAGGGTCAGCAGCGCACGGCCGCGCTGAGCCTGAAACTGGCCGAGGCGCAGGTGATGCAGCAACGGCGCGGCGAGCCGCCGGTATTGTTGTTAGATGATTGCCTCTCTGAGCTGGATGGGGCGCGGGCGGCCAAGATGGTGGAGCTGGCCGGTCAGTTTGAGCAAATCCTCATCACCAGTGCAGGAAGCAGCTCGGTATTGCGGGAAAGTAACTATAGCGGGTGGTATGAAATCACCGACGGCCGCATTCGCTCCCAGTAGCGGCGAACACTCACCCTCAGCGGCCAGAGGCGAATCTAAACTGTATTGAGCTGGTCGCGGCTATGGTAGAGAAGCGCGATGGAAAACTCACCCAATTAGCCCCTATACTGGACAGGTATCTGGCCAGACACGGCATCCTGCACAAGAGCCGCGAGATCCTGGCGGCAGTAGTGTGGGCGGAGGTAGTAGGCTCCTGGTACAGCCAGCACACCACCGTGACGCGGGTCAGCGACGGCGTACTTACGGTCCACTGCGACTCGGCTCCCCGGGCCCAGCAGCTCCAGCTTGACTCCGATAGGATCCTGGAGAAGCTTAACCAGCGCCTGGGCGGGAAATTCATCAAGGAGATACGGGCCACCAGTGGCCGCCTGGGCCGGGGGCGCCAGCCAGGCACTGGTGCCGGCGGCACCCGGGAGGCGGCTCTCCCTGAACTTCAGGCCCAGCCGCTGACCCCGGACCAGGAGCAGGCAATTGATGACATAGCAGCTCAGATTGCTGAGCCGGAACTGCGAGAGCGGTTCGTGCGGGTTATGCGCAACTTCTACCGCCTGGAGTGGTGGAAGCAAGCCCACGATTACCAGCGCTGTCCCCGGTGCGGCCGGCTGATAGAGCAGGGAGAAAAATGCGCTATCTGTAATCCCAGTAAGCAGCCCCAACAGGGTAACCCAATCGATGACCATAGTTAGGGATTTGGCAGTAGAAGAGGGGGGAATGTCAAACAATGGCCAGGCAATATGAAGGCAAGATTGAGCAGATTGACCAATATCGGTGGCGACTGCCCCAATGGGGCAGCATGCGCACCGATGGTATCATTTTCGCTGATGAGCAGCTATTCGCTGAAATCAAGGGTGATGGCGCGCCCTGGCAGGTGGCTAATGTAGCATGCATGCCGGGGATTGTCGGCTCTTCCCTGGCCATGCCTGATTGCCATTACGGCTATGGCTTCCCCATTGGGGGCGTGGCCGCTTTTGACACTGAAGAAGGCGTAATCTCGCCCGGTGGCGTCGGCTACGACATCAACTGCGGTGTCCGCCTGTTGCGGACGAATCTGGACCACAGTGACATCAAACCCCACCTGTCAGCCCTAACCGAGCGTATGTTCGCTGATATTCCGGCGGGAGTCGGCAAGAAGGGCAGGGTCAGGCTAAATGACCGGAAGCTGGATGCCCTGCTCACCGGCGGTGTCGGATGGGCCATCAGTCAGGGGTATGGGGTGGCTGCTGATGTAGACGCGGTAGAGGACCGGGGCTGCTTGGCGGCCGCTGATCCCAGCGGGTTAAGTAGCCGCGCCCGCCAGCGTGCCCTGCCCCAGCCGGGAACCCTGGGCAGTGGCAACCACTTCCTGGAAATCCAGGTGGTGGATGAAATCTACGATTCGGCGGCAGCGGGGAGGCTGGGCATCAGCGAACCGGGCCAGGTGACGGTAATGATCCACAGTGGCTCCCGGGGCTTTGGCCATCAGGTCTGCGACGATGCTCTGGATGTGATGCAGAAAGCAGTCCGCAAGTACAATATTGACCTGCCTGACAGGCAACTGGCCTGCGCACCGATTGATTCCCCGGAGGGGCAGCGCTACTTCGCCCACATGGCCTGTGCCGCCAACTATGCCTGGGTTAACCGGCAGATAATCACTCATTGGGTCCGGGAGGCCTTTGAGAAAGTCCTCCGCCAGGGCAGCGAGAAGCTGGGGATGGCGCTGGTCGCTGATGTGACCCACAATATCGCTAAGTTTGAAGAGCATCAGGTCAATGGTCAGACCAAGCGATTGTGTGTCCACCGCAAAGGGGCGACCCGCTCCCTGGGGCCAGGCCATCCGCTGGTCCAGGACAAATACCGCGACCTGGGCCAGCCGGTCCTCATCCCCGGCGATATGGGCACGGCCTCATACCTGCTACTGGGCACCCAGACGGCCCTGAAGGAGTCGTGGGGCTCTACTTGCCACGGAGCCGGCCGGCGTATGTCCCGGACGGCGGCCAAGAAACGTAAACGCGGCGAGCAGGTTATCCAGGAACTGAAGGACCAAGGCATTCTAATAAGGGCAGCGGGCATAAAAACCGTGGCCGAGGAGATGCCTGAGGCGTACAAGGATGTGGATCGGGTGGTGGAGGTTTGCCAGAATGCCGGTCTGTCGCACAAGGTCGCCCGCCTCCGCCCCCTGGCGGTGGTTAAAGGGTAGCTGGCGCGCCGCCGAAGAAGGTCCTGGGAAAGTCTTCCAAACCCTGCCACCGGAGAGCGGCGCGGTGATCCGAGCCCTTGGTGCTGCTTACTTGGGCCTTGACAAAGAATACGATATCTACTATACTATGTATAAGGTCAATGATAGTGGAGTTGTATTGCGGCAAGTTTGTCGGTAGCTACCGTCGCAGACAACTAGCTACAACGATGCCAACATTCACTATTGATCGCTATAGCAGTAGCCATAGGAATGGTGTATACAGCGCACAATACCGTGCGGGGAAACGAGTCCAACTCGTAAGTCCTCGGACGGTTTTCATATGGCCACAGTGTGAGTAAAGAGCCGTTGTCGGGCCGGAAGCGAAACGCCAAGGAGATTAGGGAGAAGGCATAGTTGTCAAGGGAGGATGCAACAATGTCGCCCGAAAGGATTCAAGAGTTGCCCGACGTGATTATGCAGACCCTTGGGCTGATCCAGGCCGCTGGCTCACTGGAGAACGCGCGGAGGCTCCAGTGGCTGGCGTATGTGTCCCAGAAATTGGACCGCACCAAGCACCAATTCCACTTCGTGTTCTGCGGGGCAGAGGCCTTCAGCCGGGAGGTTGATGTGTCGCTGGGCCTTCTAGAGGCGGCCGGCCTGGTCAGGGATACAGGGACCGCCGGCTCACTGGTGCTGACGGAGCAGGGCCGCAAAGAGGCACGCGAGGGATTTGTCGACCTGGAGGCTATAAGGCACGTGCCCACCCAGGACCTGGCGAGGGTCGGGCGGCTTCTCTATCTCAGAGCGTCGGGCGTGCCTCAGGGGGACCTCGCCAGACTCGCAAGAACCTGCTTCCTCATGGACCAAAATGCAGCCGACGACGCGCTGCAGTTGCTCACGCAACTCGGCGACCAGTAGGGAGGGCCTGCAGGTGACTGTACTCCACCCGCGAGTGGGCAAAGACCTGGTCCGCGACCCAATCCACAACTACATCTGGTTCACGACACCCCGCGCGCAAGGCGAGCCCACAGAACGTGAACTCATTGGGTCCCGTTGGGTCCAGCGCCTCAGGCGCATCCACCAGCTTCAGTCCGCTTGGCTTGTATACCCAAGCGGCGTCCACACGCGCTTCGCCCATTCCCTGGGAACGATGCACCTGGCGGGGGAGTTAGTCAAGCGGCTTTTCGCGCCCTTGTCCGACGCCGTCGCAGATATGCCGGACATGAACTGGCTTATCGAGACGGCGCGCCTCTACGGTCTCCTGCACGACATCGGCCACGGGCCCTTTGGTCACCTGCTCGACGACGTGCGGCCCAAACCTCACCGCATCACGCATGAGGACATATCGGAGGCGATTATCAGAGAGGAGCTAAGCGAGCAGATCTCCACCATCAGCCGAGGCCCACAAGGGAAGTTCGGGGAGGAAATAGACATCGACTTGCTCTGCGACCTGATTTGCGGCAAGAAGCCTGGGCCGAAGGCCCCGTGGTGGCAACGTGTACTGTGGCAAGCCCTGTGTGGGCTGTACTCACCGGACAAGCTAGACTACATAGCGCGCGATGCGCACTTTTGCGGGACACCGGAGTACGGCACCGTGGATCGCGATCGCCTACTGCTTCACTCCTTCGTGGACGTGACAGAAGTTGGAGCGCTGGCGCTCCATACATCTGGGGAGCCAGCCCTTGTAGACTTTCTCGGAGCGCGTCTGGCGATGTACGAGAATGTCTACTTCCACCGAACTGCAAGGGCGGCTGACGCCCGGTTCGCAGAACTCCTGCCCCAGACGCTTGAACTGATGGGGATGGATAATAATGATCCCCGCACCGACCTGGACAGCTACTTTGAGCTGGACGAGTGCCTACTGTTCGCGATGGTAGCCAACTGGGCGAAAAAGGAGCAGGGCGAGAAGCAAAACCTTGGCGCGCAGTGGATGCGACTGCTGGAGCACGACATCCCGCTCAAGGAGGCCTTTGCATGGCGCCTGTCCTTCCGGGACCTCTCGCCGCTGGTGGCCTTCGTCCTGGGGGACCTTCCCAGGCTCCAGCAATCGGTCCGTGAGAGCATTGTGGAAGAGCTGCCCAGCAAGCACAAGGATGCCGCCTTCGTAGTTGACCTGTCTGTGCTCGATGTGCGGCCGATGAACCCCCTCGCAGACGAAGGCCACGTCGCCATTTTCACGCCTCGCCCGGGCCAGCCAGGTGAAGGGGACTTCGACACCCGCGGAGTGGGGACAGTGCTGGCTGGCCTGCCCGTGAAGTACGTCGCCTGTCGTATCTTCTGCACTCCTGAGCTAAGGGAGACAGTGTGCACGGCCGCACAGACGGCCCTGGGCGACCACGACCTCCAACTGCAGGACACCATCCACTAGCACCGGGCGTCCGTGTCTTGGTCTGGTAGGACTCCTCCCAGAAGATCACTCGTGCCACGCCCAGCATTAGCGGGTTGTCGAAGAGCAAAGTTAGGTCCGCAGATTTCCATAAAGAAGCTGGAGGCGGAGTTCGGCGAGTCCTGAGCGACTGGCCAGGGCCGCCGCCGTCTATTCTGCAACTGCGCCTAAGGAGGCGAGGATAATGAAAAGATGGTTCGCAGTGTGTGCCGTAGGATTGGTCCTGGGACTGGTGTTGGCTGGTAGTCTGCCAGCAGCTGAAGTGGAGAAAACGCCGGTGCGGGTGATAGATGTGGCGGTGTTTAAGCACGGCTATGGCTTTGTGCTGGCCGAAGGCCAGGGTAAGCCCCAGAGCGGCTGGGTGAGCTTTGCGGAGGTGCCCCAGGCCAGCCTGGGCACGCTGTGGCTGTACAGCCCTGATGAAGGGGTCAGCGTAGACCGCTCCGTGGCCGAGGTCAAGGACCTCAGCGAAGCCGATGATGTGCAGAATCTTGATGACCTGCTGCTGGCCAATGTCGGCAAGCAGGTCAGCATTACCGGGCCGGATGAGCAAAAATGGTTCGGCAAGCTGCTGGCACCTCTGGCTACCGACCGCCAGGAACAGCTTGATGCTGAGGAGCGGGCTATCTGGAATGCGGTGCCCCCTCGGGAGCGCCCGGGCCGCCAGCAGGTCTCCCACGCGGTCCTGGAGCAAAGCTCGGGCCAGCACGTAGTCATACCCAAAAGTATGATTAAGACGGTAACCTTTGATGAGAACCCCACCCGCACCGTTATGGTCACTCGCCCGGAGCAGGTGCTCTCGGCGCGGCTGGTCAAAGGCGGCCAGACCGTTGTGGGTGCGGCCAACGTGGGAATGGGCTATATGGCCCGGGGATTGCAGTGGACACCTTCGTACCGGCTGGAGTTGGGCGAGGAGAAGGGCACCGGCTGCTTGCGTCTGCAGGCGACAGTCATCAACGATGTGGTGGACCTGGACAATAGCAACTTGCACCTGGTCGTGGGTGTCCCCCACTTCATCCAGCAGGCCGAGGTCTCGCCGCTGTCGCTGCAGATGGCCTGGACGCGGCTTTCGGGGTACTTTGCTCCACTGCAAGGGCGGGAGAGAGAGGTCTACGCCCGCGCCCGAATGTCGCAGGTGGCAATGCCCATGGCCGGTCCCGCAGGTCCGCTCGGCTATGGCGGGGGCTACGAAGCTGAGGAGCCGATGGCGGTGCCCACAGTGACCGGCCTGGGTGCGGATGAGCTGTTCTTCTACCACGTGCCCGAGATGACCCTGGCCAAAGGTGGTCGGGCCGCAGTGGGTATATTTGACGCGCCCATTAAGTACGAAGATGTCTACCTGCTGGGCATCATTGATGAACCAGGGATGGCATATCGCCGCTACTCTCCGCGCTATACGGCTGAGCGCGGCGGAAGCCGTGACGAGGAAGCCGAGCGACTGGCCCGGGAACTGGCCCGGCCTAAGCCCTGGCATGCCCTGCGGATCAAAAACGAAACCGAGCAGCCCTGGACTACGGGTGCGGTGCTAACGGTCAAGGGCTGGCGGCCCATTGCCCAGAGCATGCTGACCTATACGGCGATCGGGGCCCAGGTGGACGTGCGGACTACTGTCGCCCCGGATATCGCGGTCCGCAAGACCGACACCGAGACTGAGCGCCAGCAGAAGGCCCGGCGTATTTCTGGCTATGACTACGACCTGATAACAGTCACCGGGGAAATAAAGGTTACCAATCACAAGAACGAGGAAATTCGGCTCATCGCCACCCGGCAGGTGGAAGGAGAAGTGACTGAGGCCAGCGATGACGGCCAGTTCATCAAGCTGGCCGAGGAGAGCTTCGGCATCAATCCCACCAGCCAGATAAAGTGGGATGTCAAGCTGGGGGCCGGCGAGGAGAAGGTCTTGACGTATACGTACCAGGTTTATGTGAAGGTGTAACATCCCGGTAGGAGCGACATTCTTGTCGCGACCGTCGTTTGGAGGGGCCGGTCCGGCGCACTCAACCCGGCCCACAACCGATAGCTATGCGCAACAATCATGGTGCAAAACTGAGTTCTCCGGACGAGGTCAAGGAACCCAAGCTGCGGTTTGCTATAACCCTGACCGCGGTGATATTGGTAGCCGAGCTTATCGGCGGCTGGTGGACCGGCAGCCTGGCGCTGCTCAGTGATGCCGGGCACGTCTTTGGCGATGTCTTCGCCCTGGTGCTGGCTCTGGTGGCGTTTCGCCTGTCGCTGCGCGCGCCGGATGAGCACCATACCTTCGGCCTGCACCGCGCCGAGGTGTTTGCTGCCCTGATCAACGGCCTGTCGCTGCTGGCGATTGCCGCAGTAATCTTCTACAAAGCCTACCAGCGACTGCTGGCGCCGGGGGAAGTTAAGACCCTGGTGATGCTAATAATCGCCGTCATCGGGCTGGCCGTCAACGCGGTTGTCCTGTTACGGCTGCGGGGGCATGGCGACGATATCAACCTGCGCGGCGCGTACCTGCACGTTATGGGCGACCTGTTGGCGTCGGTGGGGGTAGTGATAGCGGCCGTGCTAATTGCTCTCACGGGCCGGCACATCATTGATCCGATAATTAGTGCCCTCATCGGCCTGCTGATCCTGGTCAGTGCGGTGCGTATCAGCCGCGAATCTGTCTACATCCTGCTGGAGAGTGTACCCCGAGGCATTGACCTGAAGGAAATCGCCCAGGCTCTCACCGACCTGGATGAGGTTACCGGTGTCCACCATATCCATGCCTGGAGCGTGTGCTCCAACTACACGGCCGTCAGCGCCCACGTCACCGCAACTGTCCGCGATCCCCACCAGCAGCGACAAGTGCACCTGGCCATTGAGAGTATCCTGCGCGAGCGCTTCGGCTTCTCCGAGACCACCATTGAGATGGAAGTGCGCCCCGAATCCACCGAGCCCCTGGTCTTCCCCGCCAGCCATCCGGCCGACAGCCAGGAGCACGATCATTCTCATGACTAACTTAAAGAATTTATGAATGGCATATACGGGGCACCCGCTTTTTGAAAAAAGCCGGTTCCCCGCACCCCTTCCGCCTTCGCTGCTAAAGCAGCTTCGGGGGACGAGCCGGCAAAAAGGTTTGAACTGTGAGCGAGGGGGGGGCAAGATGAGGAGGCGCTAGGCATATGACTGAAGAGTCCCCAGGGCCACCGAAGGTTGAATTCGACGACAATGCAATCCGGGATAGGAAGCACGACTGTCTCGGCTACTGGGAGCAGGCTGAGCCACTCGCTGAGCTGCTGGAGCAGGTCGGTACGCCTCTGGTAGTGGGCATTGACGGGGGCTGGGGCCAGGGCAAGACCTCCTATATGTGGGCGCTTAAAGGTCTGCTGGAGGAGAAGGGACACAAGACGGTCTGGTGCGAGGTGTGGAAGTACTCGGAGACCGAGGAGGTCCGCAAGGCCTTAATCAGGACTTTGTACTATCAGCTTCGGCAGGATGCGGACGCTGCTGCGAAGTTGCGGGACTGGGCAAACACCGCCGGCCATATCTTGGGCTGGACGGCCGTCCGCACATTGGAGGCAGCAACGGGTTTGGAAGGGCTGACCAAGGAAATTGATCAACTTCTGAAGATTGACGAGGCCTTCAACGATATCTTCGAACAGGCCTTCACCCAGCTTGTGGACGGCTATCTGGGCAGAGACGAAGAGAAGAAACTGTTTATCTTCCTGGACGATCTGGACCGCTGCTTTGGGCAAGCCCCGCTACAGATACTGGAGGCGGTCAAACTATACTTGAGCGTGCCGCGCGTGGTGTTTGTCATCGGGGCCGACCGCCGTGCCCTGAAGCGCGCAGCCGAGCAGCGTTATTCGCCCGAGGGCGAAGCAACTGGCGAGGACGAGCGCCCTGCCGAAGGCGCCGCGACACCCCGTCTTCCCGAGAAGTATCTAGAGAAGCTCATTCAGCTTCCCTTCGCCTTGCCGGCAGTGACCGATGAAGGCTTGCAGCGACTACTGAAGGGTTGCCGGAGCTGGGCGACTGAGTTCGCCGAGATTGAGCCCCAAACTAGGCAGAAGTATGAGGAGCTTATCCTCGAGCGGACGCAAAAGAATCCCCGCAACATCAAGCGTTTCTTTATGCTTCATCAAACCAACTGCGCAATTAACCCCAAGCTTAAGCCCACCAAAGTCGGCAAGGTGCTCGCCCTCTACTTCTGGCACCGAGACCTGTGGGACAGTTGCCATTTGGAGCCGCCGTCGCTGTATTGGCTGCAACGTCAAGCGATCGGGGGGCCCTACGAAGGTCCGAAGTTCCCGGAAGTGGACAAGCAGGCGATGCTCAAAAGGCCCCTTCCCGATGAGGTGGTGGCGCTCCTGTCGCTGCCACCCCATTTCAGTGGGCCGGACGATGCTGCGCAGTATATGACACAGGTATCCACCGGTGAAGCCGTCCCTGAAGCAGAGCCGTTTGATCGAGATGAACTAGTAGGGAATTTGCTGAGCCAATTGCCGGAGAAACGGATTGCCGCGGTGGTACGATTGCGTGCTGCAGCCAAGGAGCAGGTTGCGCTGGTGTGTGATGAGTTGATTAAGGACCTCCGCGATGAACAATTAGACGCCGGCTGGCGTCAGGCCGCGGCAATTGGGCTGGGAGAGATAAGTCAGCCATCTGACGAGGCGGTGCGCGCGCTAATTGAGGCGCTTGGCGATAAAGACGCGGAGTTGCGTCGGCACGCCGCAGATGCGATAGTGAGGATTGGTGACGACAGCCCCGCCGTGATGGACAGGCTGCGCGAGCTGCTGGATGATAAGGAGGTGTACGTCAGGATTGAGGCCGCCTACGCTCTTTTCAAGCTGGACGATGCCAGCGGGTTAACCCGCATACTTGAGCCACTGGAGAGCAAGTCTGCAGAGACGCGTTCGTGGGCAATCAAGCGTCTGCGCGGGATTGCTGACGTACGCATTCTGAAACAGTTGATAAAACTGCTTAGTTCTGAATATGAAGATGACGTGCGCGCGGCTGCCGCGTCAGCCCTGGGGATAATTGGTGCGGAGGCCAAAGAGGCGGTGGCGCCGCTGACTGAAGTGCTGAGGGATAAGGATGAACACGCCGCTGTGCGCAGGGTTGCCGCGTACGCGCTAGGGCAAATTTGGAGTCACTTAGCGTTGGAGGCTCGGGCGGAGGATAGTGAAGAAGACAAACGCGTCCGCGTAGCCGCGCGCGCGGCCATCCGCGAGATAAGAGAGCAAGCGGACAAGGAGAAGGGCGAGGAGGAAGGGGAGTGAGTGCCGCAGGCCAGGCGGGGCTGGTTGGAAGATACGGAGCCCAATTAGTTAGCTCTTGCATTGAGACGATAAATGGAGTACAATACAGTAGTAAGCAGATGTAGTCGGAAGTTGGATATTTCCCCCCGCGGCCTACTCGGGCCGCGTCTTAATGCGTAGGAAGAGGGAAGCAGCAGATGTTGCGCATGATAGTCTGCGTCAAGCAGGTTCCTGATACCACCGACGTGCGAATAGACCCCGAGACCAATACCCTCATCCGCGAGGGTGTTCCTTCTATCCTCAATCCCTTTGATGCTCATGCTACTGAGGCGGCGGTGCAGCTAAAGGAGAAGTATGGCGGGCATGTAACTGTCCTGTCTATGGGGCCGCCCCAGGCCGCCGAAGCCCTGAAGAAGTGCATCAGTTTCGGGGTGGACCGGGCCATACTGGTCAGCGACCGGGCCTTCGCCGGGGCGGATACGCTGGCGACCAGCTACACCCTGACGGCCGGGCTGCACAAAATTGCTGGTGAAGAGGGCATGGATCTGGTGCTGTGCGGCAAGCAGGCCATTGACGGGGACACCGCCCAGGTAGGGCCGGGTATCGCCTGCCGGCTGGATCTGCCCCAGATTACTTATGCAGTCGGCGTGGATGAGGTCGATTTAGAGGAAGGTACTATCACCGTCCAGCGCCGTCTGGAGAAAGGGGTCCAGACCGTGCAGGCGCCGCTGCCGGCCTTGCTGACGTGCGTGGAAGAGATGAACGAGCTGCGGTATGCCTCTTTGCCTAATATGATTAAGGCGGCGCGCTATGAGGTGGAAGTTTGGACGGCGGCCGACCTGGACACCGAGCCTGAGCGGCTGGGCCTGAAAGGCTCGCCGACGGTGGTGGAGCGCATCTTCGCGCCGCCGGAGCACGAGCGGGGCGAAATTATCCCCGGGGGCACCGAGGATCCGGCCGGTGCAGCTGCGGCTCTGCTGGATAAGCTGATAGAACAGGCCGCCGCCAGTGAAGAATGATTACCCATGGCTAAAGACAAGAAACCCCAGCTGGTAATTGAGCCGAAAAAGTGCATCGCCTGTGAACTGTGCGTGGCGGAATGTCCCTTTGATGCCATTCATATGGAAGGGGACGTTGCCGTCATTGACTATGAGGAATGCAAGGTCTGCCGCAAGTGCATACCGGTCTGCCCCACCGACTGCTTGTACGTGGAAGGCGATGAGGAAGCCGCGCCTGCAGAAGCCGAAAAGAAAGCCGAAGTCACCGGCAAGGTGGGCGAGTATTCGGGGGTGTGGGTTTTTGCCGAGCAGGATGGCGGGGAAGTCCATCCGGTCAGTTGGGAGCTGCTGGGGCGGGGTCGGACGCTGGCCGATACGCTGGGCTGTGAGTTAGCTGCTATGGTGCTGGGCGAGGATGTTGAGGATGTGGCCATTGAGGCCGGCTACTATGGCGCTGACCAGGCCTACGTAGTTGATGACCCCGTGCTGGAACACTACCGCACCAGCCCCTATGCCGCCGCCTGCCTGTCCCTGATTAGCAAGTACAAGCCAGAAATCGTATTGGTGGGAGCCACAACGCTGGGACGGGACCTGGCCGGGGCCATAGCCACCCAGTTAGGCACGGGGCTGACAGCTGACTGCACCGGGCTGGAAATTGATGAGGCCACTGGCCTGCTCAAGCAGACCCGACCCGCCTTCGGGGGCAGCATTATGGCTACTATTCTGACCCGGGAGGAGCGGCCCCAGATGTCCACGGTTCGCCCGCGGGTAATGGAAGCTCTGCCCCGCGACGAGACCCGCCAGATAGAGATTATCTCCGAGGGCCTGGCCCTGAGTGAAGAAGATGTCCTCACTAAGATAATCGGCTTCCAGGCTGACAGCGACTTGGATGCTCCCAACCTCCAGTATGCCGAAATCATCTGCTCAGGTGGCCGGGGGTTAGGCAGTCGGGCTGGCTTTGAGCTTATGCAACAGCTGGCCGATGCCCTGGGCGGGGTAATGGGCGCGTCTCGAGCCACCGTGGACGCCGGCTGGATATCTCACGACCACCAGGTTGGCCAGACCGGCAGTACTGTCCGGCCCCGCTTGTATATTGCTTGCGGGATTTCGGGAGCCATTCAGCACCTGGTGGGCATGCAGGGTGCGGACACCATTGTGGCTATAAATACTGACCCTGATGCCCCCATATTCCAGATTGCCGACTACGGCATCGTCGGCGACCTGTATCAGGTGGTGCCCGAGCTTATCCGCCTGGCTAAAGAGGGTAATTTGAAGGAGAAGCTGCTGGCGAGTGCCACCTCTTAAAGATCGGCCAGCGGCGAGGAGTAGCCTGACTATGACCGAGGGCGAAACTGGTGTCAATCTAAACTACGATGTCATCGTGGTCGGGGCGGGGCCGGCGGGTTTGGCGGCGGCTACTGTCAGTGCCCGCGCTGGCCTGGACACTATTGTCCTGGAGCGGGGGCGCAAACCGGGCACTAAGAATGTCATGGGCGGCGTCTTGTATACCCGCCCCACGGCCCAAGTTTTCGGCGAGTTCTGGAAAGACGCGCCCGTAGAGCGCTGCGTCATCGAGCAAAATGTCTGGATGCTGACTGAGGATTCGGCTATCAAGCTCGGCTACCGCAGCCCTAAATTCGCCGAGGATGTTCCTAATGCCTACACCGTGCTGCGCGTCAGGATAGATGACTACCTTGCCCAGCAGACTGAGAAAGCCGGGGCGCTAATCATCAATGAGACCAAAGTGGATGAGGTGCTGCGCGATGATAAAGGCCAGGTCATCGGTGTGCGCACCGGGCGGCCCCAGGGCGAGGTCTACGCGCCGATTGTCATTATTGCTGAGGGAGTCAACTGTGAGCTGACAAAGAGCCTGGGTATGCAGAGCGATCTGCGGGTGGACGACGCTGCTGGCACGGTCAAACAAATCATCCGCCTGGATGCGGAAGTCATTGAGGACCGGTTCCATCTCCAGCCCGGTGAGGGGGCCACCATTGAGATGTACGGGGCGGCTACCGGCGGGAAGTTGGGCACCGCCTTTCTGTACACCAATGAAAGCAGCCTCTCGTTAGGGGTGGGCGTGCTGCTGGCCGACGCCATCAAGGACCACACTACTCCCTTTGACCTGCTCAAACAGCTCAAGCAGCACCCGGCCGTCGCCCCGCTGATCGCCGGCGGCGAGCCGGGTGAGTATATGGCTCACCTCATTCCCGAAGGCGGATACAATCGGCTGCCGGCGCTGTTTGGTCATGGGGTGATGGTGGTGGGTGATGCGGCCCAAATGGTCAACGGCATGCACCGCGAGGGCAGCAATCACGCCATTCTCTCGGGTAAAGTGGCGGCAGAGACGGCCATTGAGGCCCACGAGAAAGGCGACTTCTCCGGCCGAACGCTGCACCGCTACCGCGAGCGGCTGGAGAAAGAAACCCCGACGATGAACGATTTACGCAAGTACCGCAATGCCACCGGGTTCATGGAGCGCCACCCCTGGGTGCTGACTCTCTATCCCCAACTGGCGGCTGACTCCATCGCCGAGATGATGACTGTTGATGAGGAAACCAAGCGCAGCAAGCAGTGGAAGATACTGCGCGATGTCGTGCGCCGCGGCGGCATTCCCCGGATGATATGGGATGGTATTGATGGGGGGAGGTCATTTATATGATAGAAAAAGGCGCTAACCAGGGCCTGGCTGATCAGCTATACCTGGTCAAATATGAAGTAGATGAAGACAACTGCCACCTGATTATCAAGGATGCGGAGGAATGCCGGCGGTGCGAGGATAAGCCCTGCATCTGCCGCTGCCCGGCTGAGGTCTATCGCTGGGTGGAAGAGGAGGAAGCTCTGGAAATCGCTTACGAGAACTGTCTGGAGTGCGGTGCCTGCCAGATTGTCTGCCCCTACGATAACATTGACTGGTCCTACCCCCGCGGCGGCTTCGGCGTGGCGTATAAGTACGGGTAACACCCGCCTGGGTCCTGGCTGTCGCCGAAATCTAACGCCATTCACTGGGTTTCGTTCGTGGGATTATTCCACACACGAATATTCAGCAGAGCGGTATCGGCGCAGGAGAGAAGGCGTCGCCCCTGTGGGGCCGTGGCGCAAGTGATCTGCCCGGGCGGCAACTCGCCAATCTCATAGCACTCTTCGATGACAAGCTGAGCGATACGCAGCCCGGGGCGCAGCTTGATTGGGGCGCTGCCAAGATTCTGAAGTTCCAAAGTCAGACAACCAGCGTAGCCAGGATGAACCAGTGTAGCCATCGCGATAACCAGCCCCACACGGGCCCACGTGGAGCGCCCTAGGACATGAGCCGCCAGGTTTTTCGGCAGAGCTATGTATTGGAGGACAGCCGCAAGCACAAATGCCTGTGGGTGTAAGGTGAAAGGCTGGCCCCAAGGGACATAATGCTCAGTCGTAAGTGGTGGCTCTAGGTCGTCGACAGGATCAACGATAGGGACACGCGGCGTATCGAAGGTCAGAAAATCGTACCCTAAGTGTAGATCAATGGAAACCGCCGTGAGATCAAGTTGGCCGGGAAAGAGCGGTGTAACATAAAGTTTATCGCTCTCCGCCTTCATTCTATTGAGGATCTGTTCCCCGTTGAGTATCATTGGCCTCGTCGGTCCTGAAAGAATTTCTTCATTAGATGGACCGTTTCCATTGCCTTTGTCAACAGCCTATTCAACTTCGCCTCAGCTTTGAATTCATCCTCCGCATTATCTAGTGACCCACCTAAGCCTTGTACGAATGGTTCCCAGTACTTTTTATTAAGCCGAACATACCACCCTGCGTTCAGAATATCCTTCATAGAAGGCAAATCGTCAATAGTATCATTATTCCAGCGCAGATGGCTCTGACTCTTGCCGTTGTCGGTCTTTTCTGTGATGACTGTCACGGGTAGCTTATTGTAGAGTATGTCCGGCGGGACGTAACTACAAATCCTATCCGCCAACGACTTGATTCGCCCATACGGTTCGCTGCTTGCATAGTTATGAACGCTGCTGATATTCTCGTCAACCGAACGGCAAACTTCCTTGAGCTCTTCGTCAGTGAATGTGTGGGGCCCACTCTCCAACTCATCTTGAAGCGCCGTGTGGGCCCAGTGGATGTACTCATCATCGGTGAAAGGTTCCAAATACAGATTGGCAAGGGCTATCCGGTCTGCTCTGGGTGGGTGCGTAACGCTCTCTGTATCTCCCGCTTTGAAAGCCACCGCAAAACCTGGAGCGGGCCCGGCAACACGTACCGCGAAAGCGTCCGCTTCTAATTCCTGTACCAGGCCCGTCCCTTCTGGAACTGAGTATCTAGGCAATTTGTTTTCCAGGGCTTTCCCAGAAGCTTGCAGTCCTTTCACCCAAGCTCTGAAGGCATGGCCGAACTCATGGAAAACAGCTGCATGCTGTAGAGCGTCCTCGAATTCGGGTCCTGGGCAGTGCAGAATGGCCGAGTGGTCAGGAAACTGGACCTCGGTATAGCCTTTCTCATAGACAGGCTTTAATCCTTCAAGAATCTTAGTGTCCATGGAGTAGTTCCTGGGCCCGGCCAAGGAGCTTATTAGAATCTCGGGCGGCTTGGCACCAGGAAGTAGGATTTCCGCTAGCTTGGCAAAGGATTCGCGAAAAACCTGAGGTGCCAAGCGACCTGTGGCACGCTCAGTTGACTCCATTAACATCTGGAGACTGTCAGCGTGTCGTGCACAGTCCTCGATTGTGTTTGTCGCCTTGTCGTCTGTCTCCAGGTCGGGGATTGCCTCGTCCATGTCCTTGCGAATACAGTCGAGAACTGCGGATATGAGGTCGAGAATCCACTTTCCCCACGGACGCTGAGCCGCGTCTTTGCGAAGACGCGACAGCATTTCCCGGGCGAGACGCACTCGCCCTTGCTGTTGTATCAGTCGGACATTCATATGGCAGCTTTAACTCTCTGCTCTACGCAGAGGAAGCAGCTCTTGAGACCTTATGTCAAGACAGATCTCTCGGAAGTTGTCCAACGCCTGCATAGCCTCTGTGAGTTTGTCGTTATTGGGCGTACTTCCCTTAGATACAGCTGTACACACTTCCCAAGATGCGTTGAACTGGGCAACGACGTCATCTGCATTTGGTTGATGATCGTCAGCGCCTGAGGTACTTTGGGCTGGAATCCCGGAGAAGGGACGGGGCTCGGAACCCGTAAGGTAGTTTAGCAGCTTAGTCGCGTCCGGCCCGGCGTCAACTAATCCCTGAAGCCATTGCTTCTTTCTGGGCGTCAAGTCGCCTCCTCGAGACTTGACTTGTAGACTCAAACTAGCACGACTTGCTAGACCCGCCAATGCGTCTGCTGCCAATAGTACTGTGATGTCGACTGGGCGTCTGAGCATTTTGAGTCCCTCCTAAGGATTTGATAGTGGCTCCTCCTATATTTCCTCAGTAGTGGAGGCATTCCTTTTTATTACTTTAGTAATAAAAAGGAATGCCTATAGCAATTATGTTCTAAATTATAATACAACCTGCGATTTTTGTCAAGTACCTATGAGTGCTTATCATGTAGGAGGCCATTATTGGCATATCCTGCCGTGAACCATACACTATAATGATGGCTGCTGCCCCGCGCCGCTGTGAATGAGGAGGCTACCGGCCTTCGCTATCCTGCATCGTTTCCAGGATACGGCGGATGACAAGGAGGAGGTCGTCGTAGTCGGTGATGGGCTTGGTGTAGAACCAGGTGCAGCCCAGCTCGAAGCCCTCTTTTATGGACTCGGGCCCGCGCAGGGCGGTCAGCATTAACACCGGGATCTGGGCCGTGGACTCCTGATCTTGCAGAGCTTTCAGGGTCCCCCAGCCGTCCAGCCGGGGCATCATTACGTCTAAGATAATCAAGTCGGGCTGACGCTGGGCCACCTGCTCCAGGGCCTGGATGCCATCATAGGCGGCAGTTATCTCGTACCCGGCGTCTTCCAGGAAGGCCGTGGTGGCGGTAATGAATTCGCGGCCGTCATCCACCAGCAAGATGTGATTGCCCATGGCAATTACCTCCGCTTCAGTATACTGGCGCGCGGACTCAGGTTCTGAAACCGGGCCGCTGCCGCCAGGCGTGGCGAGCATCATGAGTTTGGCGGCGGTCCACCACTAATCCCCTATTCCCCGGCTGCTTGGCATATTCCTTCAATTCACTAAGGATAGCCGCAATCTGGCCCACATGCTGGATGTCATCGGGCTCGTTGGTGACCGCCACAGCAAGTAGGCGCATAAACGGGAAGAAAACTTCCTCTGCCTGCCGGGTAAAGCCGATAATACCGCCCCGTTGGCGGTCTTTGTGGTCGTAGAATTTGGGGAGCATCTGTTCAAACTCGTTGATAGCTGCATCGGCCAGGGCCTGCATCTTCTCCGGCGAAGTGAGCACAAAAAAGTCGTCACCGCCGATATGGGCTATCCAATCATCGCTGGCGCCATGCTCATTGGTGGCCTGCAGTAGTATTTGAGATAGCTGGGTGATTACCTGGTCACCGCGATAATATCCATAGAGGTCGTTGTAAGCCTTAAAGTCCTGCAAGTCAAAAGCGATTACCGCCAGGCGGCCCCGCTGGGGCAGGCGGCGGGCAATCTCGCGGGTTAGGTGAGCATTGCCGGGCAGACCGGTGAGGGGATTGAGCTGGCGGTGCCGCTGACAACAGCGCACCAGGGCCTGGAGGCGAGCCACCATTTCTTTAGGATCCATGGATAAGGGGAGACAATCGTCAGCACCGCTATGGAACATATGTACGATAGCGGGCCCAGTTGACTGGCTGACCAACAGCACGCAAGCACCATAGTGTCCCGTCGTCAGGTTCTGGAGGTGGCGGCAGAAATCGGCCTCAGCCCCGTCCGCGAGCGGGCTAACAGCGACAATAATGTCCACGGCTGTCTGGGCAAGCACGGCCAGGGCCTGTTGGCCATTGGGTACTGTGGTAACCTGGAAGTTATCACTTAACGCTGTGGCAACAGCCGCCGGCAACTGATCGGGACCAGTAATTAGTAGCAAGTTAGTGGTGTTAGAGCCTGAAGGGGCCGATACATCCATGGTTTCTCACTATGCTACCGAGTCTGAGAGTCTCTATTGGAACCTTGTCAAGCATCGGGAGCCGATGGTGGCTTAACACCCAGGTCAGTAATATCAAAAATGGCGGTCAGTTCGTGCCCGGCGGCGGCCAGGTTCTCGCGAGCGCCCTGGAGCCGATCTACCATAGTAATGACCTTAATTATCTGGGCTGATCGTTCCCGCTGGAGGGCCTCAATGGCGCGCACAGTGGAACCACCGGTGGTGATGACATCCTCTATGACCACCACTGCTGCGCCCTCTGGCAGGGGGCCCTCCACCTGCTGCTGGGTACCCCGCTGTTTTCGCTCCTTGCGGACAATAAACGCATCCAAACTGCGCCCGGCCTGGGCGGCCAGGGCAGCGACTGCCCCACCGATGGGGTCAGCACCGATACTCATCCCCCCCACCGCCTCCACCTCAGCGGGAAGCTGGTCCAATATCAACTGGGCCAGCAGATACAAACCCTCGCCAGACAGCGAAATCTGTTTGCCGTCTATGTAGTAGCTGCTCTTCTGACCCGAGGCTAAGGTAAACTGGCCAAACCGCAGCGCCCGCTGCTTTATGAGTTGGGCCAGGCGAGCCCGCAATTGCTGGCGAGTTGTATCGGTCAAGCGTACCATGGTGCCCCCCCCCTGGATTGATGGGACAATGATCACATAAGAGTTAATGTTAGTCAGATAGCAGCCTGGGTTCGCTTATGCAACATTTGTTGCAGTAACTCAGGAGTATGGAGGCTGCTAAAAGCTTCGTAGAGGTCTTCCCAGGATAGAGGTCGCGCTGTCCTGGCTGATCTCCGGGTGGGGCGAAAGGCTCCCACCCCTTCTAACAGCTCCGCCGCCAACTGGGGGCCGGCCTGCGCCCAGTCCGGCTCCTCTACCATCTTCATCCTGTCCAATAGGTTAATAACAAAACTGCGGCGCTCGGCAAACTGGGGCGAGTTCGGGTTTATATAATTGCGGAGAAATTGCTCTACCTCAGTCATACGCATTTGCAGGTATATGAAGGAGTCGCGGTAACGTAATTGCTCCAGGAATCTGAGCGCGCGAGTCATCTGACCGGCCAACCGCCGCTGCTGAGCGGCCTGCTGCTGGGGATCAGTCGCCGCCAGGTCGGGAGGCAGGCGCCAATCAATGAGCCGGTTCTGCCCGCGCAGCAAAACGTTTTCCACCTGGTCCAGAACATCCGCAATCTGCGCCCGCTTCTGGTGCTCAGCCTCCTGGTGGGTTAGCCGTAGTTGGGTAAGCAGTTGAGTTAACTCGGGGGGGAGTGCCCCCGTGGTGATGAGGAGCTGGCGAGCCTGGGTCAGAGTTGATTGGAGTTCGCTCAGCTTATTGTGGACAGTCTGGTCGGCGGTTGTGACTGCCGCGGCGGCCTGCTGGGCAAGGGGAATCAGTCCAGAGACTTGATTGGACGTTAGGCCCAAGTAGTTAAGCATAAATAGTATGTCTGACTTCTCCTGGGCGAGCTGGAAAGGATGGCCTGCGAGCGGGGGCGGCGATTCCTGGCTGGTTTCGGTGCTTGGAGAGACGGTGGGCGTAATCTGGCGCAACAAGCTGGGCGTGTGAGGGCTGCTCACAAAGAGCAGCAGGTCCTCATACGATACCGGCCGCGCAGCGGACGCCGGTGGAAGGTTAAGGAATTGGGCCACCTGGTCAGCTAAGCCGGGGTGCTGGGCGTTATATTGCTGCGCCGACCAATCGTAGACGGTATCGGTGAGGTTCAACACTGCCTGCACTGCCTGTTGGTAGTCAGGGCGGCCGGGAGGGATGATCCTGGCTGCCAGGCGCTGGGCGTTAATAAGCCGCACCAATCCGTATTCGTCAGGCATCAGTTGGCGCTGGGCATCCAGGTGGAGGACAATGTATTCTGCCAGACTTTCTGCCCCATCCAGTTCAGCAGCTATCTGCTGGCGCTGTTGCTGCTGCTGAAGACTCTCCACCCAACTGCGCTGGCCGGGAGCCAGCATGGCCAGTATTTGCTGGGCCGCTGCCGCTATGCGTTGTTGTAGTTCGGCTTCTCCGTTGCCGACGGTCGCCGCGGCGTGATGGGCGGCCGATAGACTATCAGCGGGTGGCTGGGTGCCCGCGATCCAGTGGTTCAGCACCTCCTCTATGGCCTGCTGATGCTCGGTCCATAGGGCATCAGCGGCGGACAAAAGCTGCTGTCGCTGGTCCTGGACAGCGTCTATCGTGGGCATCAGTTGGTTGGTTTGCTCAGAGGTAAACTGAATGGTGCGGGCTATCTGCAGGATGCGGACCTGCTCATAGAGCTGGTCAGGTGATAGCTCCTCGGAGGGGTCGGCCAACCCCGTAGGTGCGAGACCGCTCAACAGGAAGACTACCGTGAGTAGCAGGCGGGTGCGTGTCATGATGTTGCCTTACCTTTCAGGACAGGCGAGTTAAGGACCAGATGCACTATTGTAGTAGTTTCGCCATCCAGTCAGAATCTCCTGCTTTTGCGTCGAGACGGCTCAGCTACGCTTCTATCCCCAGTTCCTCCATCACCTCGCCGACCACGAAAAAGGAGCCGGTGATACAGATGGCATCAGTGGGGCCGGCCAGGCGGCGGGCCACGGACAGGGCCTGAGACACACTGGACGTAGTATGCACCGCCCTGGAGCTGTGGTCAGTGACAAGAGCAGATAGATCAGCCGCCGGTAGTGCCCGCTGACAATGAGCCTGGGTGACCACAAACTCATCGGTAATTTCCCCGAGCTCGGCAATGATTCCTTCGGCATCCTTATCGGCGGATACACCCAGGACTGAAACCAATTTGTCATAGCTCAGATGGCGGGGCAAGGTGGCGGCCAGGGCGGCGGCTGACGCGCGATTGTGAGCGCAGTCCAGGACCAGCCAGGGCCGAGCAGCTACTATCTGTATTCGGCCGGGGCAGGTGAGATTAGCGATGCTCTGCACAAACTGGCGGTCATCCACGGAGAAGCCATAAGTTGCTAACGCCTGGAGGGTAGCATAGGCCACGGCGGCATTAGTGGCCTGATGGTGGCCCAAGAGGGGCGTGGTTATGCGCAGATCTCGGCTATCAGCCTTTAAGGTGAAACTCTGGCGCAGCACCGGTAGCGGCTCATCCGGCGCTGGTATGGGCACCGGGCTAACTGGCGCATGGTGCCGGACAGGAGGTGGAATAATTACCCGAGCACCGCACTGGGTGGTGTGCTGGGTCAACACACGATGAGCCGCTGGGTCCTGAGGGGCAATTATCACCGGCCGGTGAGGTTTGATGATACCGGCTTTCTCCGCGGCAATTTCGCTCAGGGTGGGGCCGAGTATCTCGGTGTGATCATGGCTAATAGGAGTGATAACTGCGACCAAGGGATCTATGACATTGGTGGCATCCAGCCGACCACCCAGACCGGTCTCCACGACGGCAATATCAACATCAGCTTCAGTAAAGGCGACAAAGGCCAGGGCCGTGTATATTTCAAAGAATGTGGGTGGTGCCAGGTCAGTGCGGGCTTGAATGGATTGGATACTGGGTTGGAGGGCTCGCACTAAGCTGACCAGTTCATCCTCGGAAAGAGGAGTGTTGTTGATGCGGATACGTTCAGTGGGAGTAACCAAGTGAGGGGATGTGTACAGGCCGGTATTATAGCCAGCATGGTGCAAAGCCGCGGCTATTATGGTGGCCACCGACCCCTTACCCTTGGTGCCGGCAATATGTATAGATGGCAGGTGGAGGTGCGGGTCGCCCCGATGAGCGAGGAGGGCGCGGATGGTATCCAGGCTTACTGTATCGGCGAAATGGCGGTGAAAGCCACAGCGCTCGAAATCGGTAAATGAGTTGAGGTAGTCATAAGCCTGGGCGATATCAGTAATGGGGTGGAGGCCCTGGTCATTAGTCATTTAGAGAATAGCCGTCCTGAACCTTAGTGTCATTCACTGGGTAGTACTATTAGTAGTATTAGCCAAAGGGGGCAGGAATTCCTTTCGGGGAAAAGAATTTATAGGATAAAAGGAGGGAAAGGAGGATAAGCGGAGAAAGAAGTTAAGCAGTGAGGGAGAATTAGTCAATACTATTGTGTTTCACGTGAAACACTGCTTGGGTTGCTTGGATATGAAAAGACCCGAAGACCTGCTGCAACTGGCCGCGGACAAAGGACTATCATTAGATGCCAGCCAGCAGCAGCTACTGGACAAGCTAACTGACTGGGTGGCACAGCGAGCGGCCTTAGTGGGGCTGTCCAAGTATGACACCCCGGAGGCGGTGCGGGAACGGCTTATAGCCCCAGCCTTAGCAATCTTTGATGTGGTTGACCTCACATCTCTGCGCTCTTGTGTAGACATAGGGGCAGGCACCGGGGCATTAGGCATAACTTTAGCCATTGCTATCCCTCACCTGCAGGTGGATTTGGTGGATCGCAGCGAGCGGGCAATAAGATTTATGGAGCTGCTGACCAGACACTTGGGCCTGACCAACGCCCAAACTATATTAGTAGAGGCCGACCGGCTGGCCCAGCAGCGACCGAATCACTATGATTTGATATGCATACGAGCCTTAACTGATGGCCAGGAAGCATTAGCACTGGCGGCAAGGCTGTGCCGGTCGGGTGGCTATATTACTGCCTGGCACCAGCCGACTGACCCCGCGTATGTTGCTGGAAGTCTTCCCCTGGAGCCGGTAGAGATAGCGGCAACCGGGGTACCGGGCCTGTCAGTGTCAGCCTTCCGGTCGCAGTAGTCACGGAGGTAGCGGATGGCCGAGACTTACGTGGTAATAAATCAAAAGGGGGGCGTAGGCAAGACTACCAGCACCCTGAATTTGGCAACCTGTGCCGCTCTGCAGGGACAGAAAGTGCTGCTGGTGGATGCCGACCCCCAGGGCAATGCCACCAGCGGTGTAGGCGTGGATCGCACGGTGTTGAGCCACTGTCTGTATGACTTGTTAACTGACACTACCAGTGCGGGGCGGGTGCAGCTATTCGAGGTGGTGGTGCCGACCCAGATTAGCAATCTATCATTGCTGCCAGCTACGATAAACTTAGCGGGTGCGGACCTGGCGCTGGCCAGTGTGATGAGCCGCGAGACAAGACTGCGCCAGGTTCTGGACGAAGCCTATCAGCGATATGATATAATTCTGATTGATACTGCGCCTTCGCTGGGGCTGCTGACGATCAATGCCTTGGTAGCCTCCCAGGCGGTACTGATTCCTATCCAGTGTGAGTATTATGCCCTGGAAGGGCTGAGCCAGTTGCTGGAGATTGTGCATTTGGTCCAGGCGCAGCTTAATCCCGGGCTGCAAATCGCTGGGGTTATGTTGACTATGTACGATAATCGGACTAATCTGGCGGCTGAGGTGGAGAAGGAAGTGCGCGCCAATTTCCGCGGCCGGGTATTCCGGACGGTAGTGCCGCGCAATGTGCAGGTGGCTGAGGCCCCCTCTCATGGGGTGCCGGTGGTAATGTATGATGGCGGTTGTGCCGGGAGCCGGGCGTATTGGCGATTATATCAGGAGGTGTTCGAAGATGCGAAAGCGTAGCTTAGGACGGGGGCTGAGTCAACTGATATCCGGGAATAACTTGGCCCAGACACGGGCAGTTATTGAAGTAGGTGTGGAGCGGCTGGAGCCTAATCCTTTTCAGCCGCGGGGGGAATTCAAAGAGGATAGCTTAACGGAGCTGGCGGAGTCCATACGGGCTCAGGGCATAGTGCAACCGCTGGTAGTAAGGCCGATGGGGGAAAACTACGAGATTGTGATAGGGGAACGGCGATGGCGGGCGGCCCAGCAGTTGGGGCTGGAGACGGTGCCGTGCGTTGTGCAGGAGATTTCCAACCAGGAAGCGCTGGAGTTGGCACTGATTGAGAATCTGCAGCGTGAAGACCTGACTTGTATTGAGGCAGCCCGCGCCTATGAGCGGCTGATTGAGGAGTTCAGCTTGACGCAGGAGGAGTTGGCGGAGCGCATTGGGAAGAGTCGGCCAGCGGTCGCCAATACTCTGCGATTGTTGCAGCTACCTGAGGAGATTCAACTCAGTATCCAGAAAGGTGAGATGAGTGAAGGGCACGGCCGGACATTGCTGTCAGTGGGTGATGATCCGGGTGTGTTGAGCGAAATATGGGGACGGATCGTGCAGGAGGGCCTGTCAGTGCGGGAGACGGAGGCATTGGTAGGACAGGCGAAGGAGGGTGCAGGGCGTAAACGGAAGAGAATGGGTGGTGAGGTAGAGGAGAAAGTGGATCCGCATGTGATAGCGGCGGCGGAGCGACTCCAGGAAACGCTGGCGGCGCGGGTGAGTATCAGATCGGGGAGAGGGGATGGGGGCACGATTGTGATTCAGTATCACAATGAGGAGGAGTTGGAGCGATTGCTGGAGTTGATCGCTCCGGAGGAGACGATATAGGGCGGCTATAACATACTGAGTATAATAAGACCAATGAGTATGTTGTAGGCGGCCAGGTATGGTCGTGAGTGATATTGCCGCGGGAGAAGGATGCTCCCTTTGCATTCAGGGTAGACGGTGGGGAAGCTGGGTAGGACGGTCGGTGGGAAGGGACGGGTCTCGGGTAGGCCCGGGAGTTAGGGAAGAATAGGGCAAAACCTGGAGGAGGGGTGGGGGTGGGAACTTGCACTGGCCCTTTGCTTTTATCCTTAGTTGTGCTATAATGGGGTTAGTACTGTTAGATGCCCCCGTTGGAGTGGAAAGGAGTTATCCCAGTTGACTAAAGCCAAGTATATCGGATTGTTAGCATGGGTCATATTAGCCGTGGCAATCGGCGGGTGTGGCGAGAAACCGGCCGCGGTAGTTAATGGCCAGCGGATTAGTGAGAACGAGTTTATCGGCAAACTGAAGCAAACTCAAGGTGAGCGACTGCTACAAACGATGATTGATCGCCAACTGGTCAGTCAGGAATTTGAGAAGCTGGGCTTGTCGGTAGAAATCCAGGAGGTTGAAGAACGGATAGCCGAATTGCAGGGGAGGTTTCCGACCCCGGAGGCCTTCCAGGAATTCTTGACGTCTCAAGGCACAACACCCCAAGAATTGCGGGGCGAGTTGGTGTTCGGCGCTAAGTTAGAGCTGCTGGCGACCCGGGATGTGAAGGTGACCGAGGAGGGCCTAAAAGATTTCTTCAGCCAGTACCGCCAGCGCTATGACAAGCCACTGCGGGTGACCATCCGGGAGATTGTGGTATCCAGTAAGGCCGATGCGGAGGAAGTACTTAAGGAACTGAAGAAGCCAGATGTAGACTTCGGCGCGGTGGCCAAGCAATACTCGGTGAGCGCCGCCACCCGGGTAGAGGGAGGCAAACGCCCGGAGACTCCTGTGTCGATGCTGTATCCCCTGGAGTTGCAAGGGCCGAGCCAGAACCTGGAGGTGGGCGAAATTTCTACGCCTATTGCTGCGGACCAGCAATGGTACATCATAAAGGTGGAGGAACGCAAGGCGGCGGAGAAGGCTACCCTTGACAAGGTCAAGGAGGATGTCACTCGCGATTACAAGCGTTCTCAGGCCGAACCTGTGGACCAGTTGGTGGCTCGCCTGCGCGAGAAAGCAGTGATTAGTGTAGTTGATCCGGACCTGCAGGAGCTCAACGAACTCTACCAGTCGAAGGCCAAACTGCCGACGTTTGGTCCCGAAGAGGAGGCAGCAGGGGAAGGAACTAACCCGGGGACAGCGGGGAGTAATCAGTGATAGGGGGCAGGGGACCGGGCCGGTGCCCCGCGGCCGCGGGTGGGATAGATGGATGAGTTTGATCGGTTAGTACAGATCGTGGCTCGACTACGCAGTGATGAAGGTTGTCCCTGGGATCGCCAGCAGACCCACCGCACTCTGAAACAGTACTTTGTTGAGGAAGTCTACGAGGCGATAGAAGCGATTGATGATGGAGAATCTGCCCAGCTTTGCGGCGAGCTGGGCGATGTGTTGCTCCAGGTGGCCCTCCACGCTCAGATAGCCAGTGAAACTGGTGAATTTGATATTCACGATGTGCTGGATCGGATTAACGAGAAGTTAGTCTACCGCCACCCCCACGTCTTTGGTGATGTATCAGTATCCAGTGCTGACGAAGTGCTGCGCCGGTGGGAGCGGCTGAAGCAGGCCGAACGTGATGAGCATCCGGGCCAGTCGGTCCTGGATGGTGTGCCCCGGACGCTGCCGGCTCTGCAGCGGGCCAAGCGACTGCAGGAGAAGGCGGCGCGGCTGGGGTTTGATTGGGATGATGTCTCTGGGCCATGGGCAAAGGTATTGGAGGAGATAGAAGAGCTAAGGGAGACGATGGATGGTGAGGACCGGGAGCGGATGGTGGAGGAGTTAGGGGATGTGTTAGTGGCGGTGGTGAATGTGGGCCGACGGTTGGGAATCAGTGGGGAAGAAGCGCTACGGATGGCCAACAATCGGTTTGAGGCGCGGGTTCGGGCGGTGGAGCAGTTGGCTGCTGAGAAGGGCATGGAGCTTGCAGAGATGAGTTTGGCGCAGATGGACGAATTGTGGGAGCAGGTGAAGGATAGCGAAGCCGATGCGGGTTGATGTTTTCTTGCGCAACTCGGGCCGGGTACCCCGACGTACTCAGGCAAAGCGGGCCTGTGAGGGAGGATTGGTAGAGGTTAATGGGCAGGTAGTCAAACCCAGCACGCCGGTGGAGGTGGGGCAGCAGGTAACGGTGCGGCTGGGCATGAGTGTGCGGCGATACCGCATCTTAGAGCTGCCGGAGCGACCGGTGCCGAAAGAAGAACGTGATGATTATTCTGAGCTGCTTAGCTCAGAGCGTATTCAACCCGATTTAGATTGGTAAGAGATAGTCGTTGGAATTACGTAGGAGGACTGTGAATGGCGCAACTGAAGCGATGCTACATGTTTAACGAGGATATGGATGCTCTCCAGGAACAATTGGAGGCTGAGGGCCGGGGGCTGAAGGATTTGCTGGGGGGTAAGGGATCGAATCTGTGTCTGATGACCAATGCAGACATCCCGGTGCCGCCGGGTTTTACGATTACCATGGATACCTGCAATGAGTATGTGGAGCTGGGCACGCTGCCCGGGGGCTTAGATGAGCAAGTGCGGGCGGTATTGCGGCAGTTGGAGGAATGGGTGGGCAAAGAGTTTGGTGACCCACAGAACCCCTTGTTGGTGTCGGTGCGCTCAGGGTCTAAGTTCAGCATGCCCGGTATGATGGATACCGTGCTGAATCTGGGTATGAACGACGAGGTGGCGGAAGGAATGGTGGCCCTGACCGGCGACGAGCGGTTTGTATGGGACGCGTATCGGCGCTTGATAATGATGTTTGGTGACGTAGTCCGGGGCGTAAATCGGGAGCACTTTGAGGAATGTTTCAGCAAGGTCAAGGAAAAGGAAGGGGTCAGCGGGGACCTGGAAGTATCAGTCGCCGGCCTGAAGGAAGTTGTAGAGATGGAGAAAGCCGTCTACCAGGAGCATTTGGGTGAGGAATTCCCCACCGATCCCGTGGTGCAACTGTTTGCCGCCATTGAGGCGGTGTTCGGGTCGTGGGATAATGACCGGGCCATTGCCTACCGGGAACTGCATGGTATCTCCCACGATTTGGGTACAGCAGTGAACATACAGACGATGGTGTTTGGTAACCTGGGCGAAGGCAGTGGTACCGGCGTGGCCTTTACCCGGGATCCGGCCACTGGTGATAATGAAATCTATGGCGAATACCTGGTTAATGCTCAGGGCGAAGACGTGGTGGCTGGTATCCGCACCCCCCTACCTATCGCTGAGCTGGGAGAGCAAATGCCTGAAATCTACCAGGAATTTACGGATATCTGTGAGAAACTGGAGCAGTTCTACCATAACATGCAAGACGTGGAATTTACTGTCGAGCAGGGCAGGTTGTGGATGCTCCAGACCCGAGATGGCAAGCGGACGGCCGCTGCCGCTATCAAGATAGCTGTGGATATGGTCAATGAGGGCCTGATAACTGAACAAGAGGCGGTAATGCTGGTGGAGCCGGGGCAGTTAGACCAACTGCTGCACCGCCAGTTTGATCCGCAGGCGAAGCCGGCGCCGGTGGCCACGGGCGTGGCCGCCTCGCCGGGGGCCGCTGCCGGACAGGTGGTGTTTACCTCCGAGGAGGCCACCGAATGGGCCGATGACGGCAAGCGAGTGGTACTGGTACGCCACGAAACCTCGCCCGAGGATATTCGGGGCATGTACGCCTCCCAGGGAATATTGACCTCCACCGGCGGCAAAACCTCTCACGCGGCTATTGTTGGTCGGCAGATGGGCAAGCCCTGTGTGGTCGGCTGCGAGGCTATTGAACTGGATTACGACAGCAGGCACTTCGTTGCCAATGGTCACGTAGTTAAGGAAGGCGACTTCATCTCCCTTGACGGGACCACTGGCGAAGTGATGCTGGGGGATGTAGATACCACTGACTCCGATATTATCCAGGTGCTGCGGGGGGAGATTGAGCCTGAAGAGTCTGAGCAATACCAGTATTTCACCGAGTTTATGCTGTGGGCTGACAAGGTGCGCCACTTGGAGGTGCGCACCAACGCCGACACTCCCGAGGACTCAGAGTTGGCCCGAATGCTGGGCGCTACCGGCATTGGCCTGACGCGCACCGAGCATATGTTCTTTGGCGAGGAACGGCTACTTAACTTCCAAAAGATGATTCTGTCGGATTCCCAACAGGCTATGACCGAGGCGGCTAATGCCCTGCTGCCCTATCAGCGGGAGGACTTCTACGGCATCCTGAAGGCGATGGACAATCTGCCGGTGATCATCCGGCTGCTGGATCCGCCGCTGCACGAGTTTCTGCCTCGAGACCCCGAGGGTATTGCCGCGGCAGCCCAAATCAGCGGCAAGACCCCCGAGGAGATTGAGGACATTGCTGCCAACCTGCGTGAGCTAAACCCGATGCTGGGCCATCGCGGCTGCCGATTGGGCATTACCTTCCCGATGGTTTATAAGATGCAGGTTCGGGCTATTTTTGAGGCTGTCTGCCAACTGAAGAAAGAAGGATATAACCCCATTCCGGAGGTTATGATCCCACTGGTGGGCATCGTGGGCGAGTTGGAGATCACCAGACAGTATACCGAAGAAGTAGCCGAGCAAGTGATAGAGAAGGCGGGTGTGGAGGTGGAATACATGATTGGGACAATGATAGAGATCCCGCGGGCCTGCCTGGTGGCCGATGAAGTGGCTAAGTTGGCCGACTTCTTCAGCTTTGGGACCAATGACCTCACCCAGATGACCTTTGGCTTTAGCCGGGACGATGTGGAAGGCAAATTCATCCCGGCTTACATTACCCAGCGCATCCTGGATGTCAGCCCCTTTGAGTCTATTGACCGGGATGGGGTCGGCGCTCTGATGCGCATGGGCGTGGAGAAGGGCCGGGCTACGAATCCGAAGCTGGAGATCGGCATCTGTGGGGAACACGGCGGCGAGCCGGCCTCGGTGGAGTTCTGCCACGAAATAGGCTTAGACTATGTGAGCTGCGCGCCGCTGCGGGTGCCGATTGCCCGCCTGGCCGCTGCCCAGGCGCAAATAAATAACCCCCGGTAGCCAACGGGAATTAGTAGGACAGTAAGTGCTGCTGTCGCGACGGTGATGTCTGTCAGCAGGAATCTGTTCATAGACTTCAGGGGAGAAATGTCATGACAACCATAGAATCAGTATGGGCGCGAGAAATCCTGGACTCTCGGGGTAATCCCACGATAGAAGTGGAGGTGGAACTGGCATGTGGGGTAGTGGGGGAGGCGGCAGTGCCCTCCGGGGCTTCAACTGGTGAGCGGGAGGCTGTGGAGCTGCGGGATGGGGACGCAGACCGGTACGGCGGCAAGGGAGTATTACAGGCGGTCGCCAATGTGAACGAGCAGATAGCGCCTGAGGTCGTCGGCTGGGACGCTACTGAACAGGTGGCGATTGACCGGCTAATGTGTGATTTGGATGGCACGGCCACGAAGAGCAAGCTGGGAGCGAATGCCATTCTGGGCGTATCCCTGAGCGTGTGTAAAGCGGCAGCCGCAGCGCTGGACTTGCCCCTGTACCAGTATATAGGCGGAGTCAGCGCCACCTTGCTGCCGGTGCCGATGATGAACATCCTCAATGGCGGCCAGCATGCGGACAACAATGTGGATCTGCAGGAGTTTATGATTATGCCGGTAGGAGCGGCCAGCTTTGCTGAGGCGTTGCAGATGGGAGCCGAGGTCTTCCACGCGCTGAAGAAAGTACTCCAAGGCCGGGGCTTGAACACGGCGGTAGGGGACGAGGGAGGCTTTGCCCCTGACCTTAGCTCCAACGAAGAGGCCCTGCAGAGTATTGGCGAAGCGGTAGGGCTGGCGGGCTATGAGCTGGGCGAGGATATTGTAATTGCCCTTGATCCGGCGGCCAGTTCATTCTTTGACGCCGAAAAGGGCAAATATGTCCTGGCCGGGGAAGGACGCGAGTTGTCCTCAGCGGAGATGATTGATTACTACGAGGACCTGTGCAATCGGTACCCCATCATCTCTATTGAGGATGGGCTGGATGAGAATGATTGGGAGAGTTGGCCACAGTTGTTAGCCCGGTTGGGCGACCGCGTGCAAATTATGGGCGATGACCTGACTGTTACCAACACCGAGATTCTGGCCCGCGCTATTGAGGAGCAGGCCATTAACTCCATACTCATTAAGCTCAATCAGATTGGCACCCTGACTGAAACGCTGGAGGCCATCCAGATGGCCCAGCGGGCGGGGATGACGGCGGTAGTCTCCCATCGCAGCGGTGAGACCGATGACACCACCATCGCCGACCTGGCGGTGGCCACTAATACTGGGCAGATTAAAAGTGGCGCCCCCTCCCGCATTGATCGGGTAGCCAAATACAATCAGTTGCTGCGCATTGAGGAGTTGCTGGCCGAAGTGGCCGAATACCACGGCCGAGATGTGTTCTACAATTTGGCTTGACCCCGTGATAGATAGCTGGTTGACAGGGCGGGGTCTCTGCGGTAGGCTAAGGACAGTTGCCGGTGGCTCACAGTAATTGCTACAGCTTACATCGCAGTTAGGGAGACAGGTCATGCGGCGAGATTCAGACCGGGTTCGCTCCTCAGGCTCCTCCGTGTGGCGGTGGCGGCCCAGTGGCAGAGCAATGGTGGTCATTGCTATAGTTGTGTTGGTGTTGGCCACCCACGGGCGTATATTGAATCCGGTAATTCGCGGCTTAGGGCTGGCAACGGAGTTGCTTGGGCTGAGCGGGGAGCATCAACAGCTTCGGGCCGAGAATGAGGCGCTGGCCCAGAGTACCGAATATCTGAAGACCACCGAGGGGCGGGAGCTGATCGCCCGCAGTGAGCTGGGAGCGGTGGAACCCGACGAACGGGTCATCATTATTCGGAAAGACGAAACCTCTTCTTCAACAGCCTCACCCGACTTGTCCCAGCGCCTGCGCTTATGGCTGGCCCGAAACAAACAGGCAATGGGCCGGGTAGCACACGAGGTGGTAGGGGGAGTGAAGTGGTGGCTGGGTTTGGGTGATGGGGCGGGGGCTTCGGCTGCCCATCCTGACCGAGAGGCCGATAGTCCATCATAGAGCGATTGGGCTTGAGCAAGGCGGCGGGAATAGCTATTGCGGTTCTGGTATGGGGCGGCTGCCAGCTTGGCGATACTGCCACCCCCGATGCCCTGCTGGTCGTAGCCACATCTCCGAGTGCCGGCAGCTTTGTCTTAGGGTACCACGACGGGTGGGTGGCCGCCCGGCTGGAGACCTCTGCTGATGGCGACCTCTTTACCTCTCCTGTTGATTGTGATCAGCTATCCCAACTATTGTCCCAACCACCTGAGGCTATGCTGGCCCAGGAAGACAGCGTGGTAGTATTTTGTGACGGGCGGGTATGGCGAGTGGTGGGCAGAGGCCAGCAGCCTGAGGCTAAAGTCATAGGAAACTGCCCGTCACCGGTTCGCCAGGTGGCAGTGCTGCCGGCTGGTGAAGCCGGTGTAGCTGTGTTGGTCGCCCTGCTGGCTGGAGGTCATTATGAGAACGGCCAACTGCGGGCTGGGGAGCTGTTCTTGGGGACGGTAGGGCCAGAGGGGTGTGAGTGGTGGCCGACGAAGTACCGGCCAGAGCATAATCCGTGGTTGATACGGGGTGGTCGGTGGGATGAGCGGCAGATTTTATTTGTTGGCGCGGTGATGCCGGTGCACTTTGACCCTCAGCCGGGTCGGCGCCCCCAGATATTCGAAGTGCTCGGTGGTGATCGGCCCCGGTTGCGGCCAATATGGCTGGGCAGCAGCCTCTCGCGGCCCTTTGTTGATGCGATATTTGTGGATATTGACGGCGATGGTGAAGATGAGTTGGCGGCGGTGGAGCTGACCCGGTCAGCAGACTTGCTGATACAAGTATATCGTTGGCGAGGTTCTGGTTTTGAAGGGGTAGCGGCCAGTGGGGAGAGGTTCCGCCAACCCCCGCGGCTGATGGCTGCCCCCGTACTGGCGGGTGCGCCGGGCGAAGCGTTGATGGCTGAAGTAAGCGGCACGGTTGAGGTGTACCGGGTGGGCGATTTATCGTCTTATGAGCAAACTGACCTCAAGCCGGTCAGCCGCGTGCTCTTGCCGGAGGAGATGGCAGCCTGGGCAATCGCTCCTGGCGGCGAGGGGGAGCTTGCCCCCATCATCTGTCTCCAGGCCGCTGGCGAACTGAGCATCCACCAGATCCCATAGCGGCTCATTCGGTGGGAATCTCACCACGCATCCGGGAGAGACCAGCCGGGCGGACCCGGGAAGATGAAGCTGCTGGTCCACTCAGGTCGGTCGGGCTCCTGGTCGGCCTTGAGCATCTCAATCCACTTCTCGTCGGTGAGACGGTCGGCGGCCGGCCATTCAAATTCGTAGTAGGAAAATACCCCACCGCGAGCTACCTGGAGGCCGCCATCGGGATGGGGGACAATGACAAATATTGGATAGGCGTAGCCGACGGCCTCTTCCAGTACCTCATGAAAACTGGTATGGATATCGGCGATACAGGCCATATACCGATCGGCCTCGTTGGTGATGTCATACCAATGCGCCAACGGCCAGTCCTCAGCCTGGTAAGCTGTCTCCACTACTGAGAGCATCAATCGCTCCAGTTCGCCGCCGTAGGCCTGAATGCGCTCGTATTCTTCGTCACTGAGAGGCTGATTAGTCAGGTGCTTCTCAGCGCACCGTTTCAGGAATAGCAGCAAATCTTCCAAATCCTCATATTTGCTGGCCAGTTTTTCCGGTAAAACACCCTGCTGTTGCAGGCCGGTGCGGGACAGGTAAGTGAGGAAAGCCAGGCGGGCGTAAACTTCCGGATATGGCTCCACATAACCCTTGACCGCTATCCACGGTGGCCCGCCTAATTCGGCTCCGGACTGTTTGCCATACAGGATAGTATCATGGCGCAACTCGGCCCAACTGCCCAGGGCCGTATTAAGCTCCTTGTCTACCCAGGCTTCGTTGCGCATGAAAGTGGGATACCCTTCTCCCTTTTCTTCCAGCAGGGGCCGGAAGCTATGTAGCCAGCCCCAATACATATTGGAAAGCCATTTGCTAAGCGGTGTATCCGCGAACTCTTCTATGAGTTTGTCTATCTGGCTTTCGTAGTGGGCATACCGGCCCTCATCATACACATCCAGCATAATACTGCGAGCGCGCTGTGAGCCCAGGACGGCCATTACATCCAGCCCCTTGGGCATATAGCGCCAGTTCCCTGGCTCGCCTACCAGTGGATAAACCAACTCCTGCAGGGCATAGGAGTCGGGAATGAACCGCTGGCCCATAAAGCGGAACTGGCGGCCCTGGGGAGTGGCTGCGACCGGCTCGAGCTGGCCGCGGGCATCGGCTTCCAGGAAGGCGGGAGCTATCTGAGGTGGGGACAGCTTCGCCCGGGCCTGGCTGATAAACTGGTCAACTTGCGCAGCGTCGGCGATGTCCTCAAGGGTAAGCTCCTCACCGAACACCTCGTTGGCCACGGGCAGATACTGCTGGTAGGTCAGGTCATCGGCGCCGCCGACGAAGAACTTGGTCGGCTCATACATAGTCGCCCACAGAGCCTGGATTTCGTCGCTGTCAGCGATGAGCAGGGTTACCAGCAGGGCCTGCTGCTGATGGCGACGAATCAGGTCCGGTTTATCGGGAGGTTTATCCAGCTCAAAACCGACCAGGCCATACCACATCAGCCCCCGGAAGTACTTTTGCAAGGTTTCAGTGCGGGTGTAGTGGCCGCGGGGATTGAACTGAGTGTAGTGAATGGTACGGTCCATAATCGGGGAGGGGAGGCGCTCGGCATGAGCCTTGATGTTGGGCAGTTCCTCGGCCACCAGGGAGGCAGCTTCGGCTGGTAGCTCGGCGGGGGGCTGCCAGGAGCCGGCCAGCAGGCTTTGGGCTACGGCGAAATAAGCCACATTGCGCCCGGCGGCATCTTTGAGACTATTACCAGCCGCCCCATACTGGGCTTGGGCCGCAGCTAAGCACGCGTCAGTCAATTGGACGGCCGCCGCATAGAGCTGAGTTTGCTCGATGGTGCGGAGGCTGTAATCGAAGAAGATATGGTACAGATGGAGTACCGAATCAACGGTCACGAAGTTGGGCATAGGGGCATCGTCTTCGCCCCCACCCCAGTTATACTCTTCATACAACATAAAAATCTGCTCTTTGGTGTCAGGGATGACTACGAAGCCGTTGTTAACTAACTGCCGTTTGTGGCGATCGGTCAGGTCCTTAATCTTGTGGACATTGCCGACGTTGGACAGATCAGCAGCGATCTCATAGGAGGGTACGGCGGGGGTAATAGTGACTTGGTACTGCGGTGGTATTTCCACCAGCGGCGCTGTCTCTTGGGTAGAAGGTCGCTGAGCGGGTACAGGGGCGACGGCCTGGGAGGATCTGGGCTTTTGCTGACAGTCGGTCAACGTGACTACTAAGAGCAGGCAAACCAGCAAATAGATGAGCCTACTACGCATCGTGGACCACCTCACTGGGAGAGTGTTGTAACCGGCGGTAACAACAGGATGGCGGTTGGGGCAAACAGGTGTCGCGGCCCACCAGTGATGTTATTCAGTGTCAGCGCCGGGAGGCGAATCAGCAACATTCAGAGGCGGTAGCGGCGATGCGCGCTCCGGCATTTCTTCAGCCGGCTCTTCCTCTTCATCGCCGCGCCGGCCGTAGCCGTAATAGTAATAGTAGTAATAGTAATAATAGTAATAATCGCTTGTTGTCGCCCGGAGCTTGTTGAGAACAGCGCCCAGAATACTGCCGCGGGCATGCCCAATCAGCCGCACCGTCTCATTGAAGGCCCGGCGGGTCACTTGGCCGGCTTCAGCTACCAGAATGGTCTGTTCAACTCGTGAGGCCAGCACAATAGCATCAGTCAGCATAATGGCCGGCGGGGAGTCAAACAGCACAATATCGGCTTGCTCGCGGAGGCTACTAATAAGGGCGGACATTGCGCTGGAATCAAGTAGCTCGGCCGGGTTAGGGGGGAGGGGACCGCTGGCGATGAACTTGAGGTTATCCACTCCGGTCTCCTGCAAGGCCTCTTCCAGCGGTAGTTCTCCTACCAAGACGTTGGTCAGGCCCGGGGCAGAGTCACAATTCATAAAGCGGTGCAGGGCAGGACGCCGCAGGTCAGTATCCACCAGGATTACCGACTGACCCGTCTGGGCAAAAACTACCGCCAGGTTAGCCGTGACCAAGCTCTTGCCCTCGCCGGCGCCAGCGCTGGTAATTAGGAAGGTCTTGGCCGGGGTATCAACGAGGGCAAAATTGATATTGGAACGCAGCGTCCGAAAGGCTTCGGCCGGCGGGCTCTTGGGTGTCTCGATTGTTACTAACTGGCGGGTCTCCTGTTCGGTCCAGGGCACAATTCCCAGGAAGTCTACCTCGGTCTGACGGAGGATATCATCAGGGCTGCGCATAGTCTCGTCTAATGCTTCCAGCAGTAACGATAACATTACTCCAGCAAACAGGCCCAGCATCCCGGAGAATATCAGGGCCCGAATGACACTGGGTTTTATCTCGTGGGCTTGGATCGCATAGTCCAAGATCTGGGCAGTACCTTGCTTGGTAGCTTCGCGTAATTTATTGTCGCGCAGTTCCTGGAGTAGGGCGTCATAGGTAACGTGGGACAAATTGGCCTTATCTTCCAATTGGGCTAAGCTGGCTTCCTTGTCTATCAGGAGAAGTGATCGGTCGCTGGTGGTCTTAACCAGGTCCTGCAGGGAACCGATGCGTCCCCGCAGTTGTGCCGCGTCTACCAGGGCAGCGTCCAGCTGGGCGCTGGCTTGCTGGCGGGCCTCGGGGCCAGTGACGACGGTGGTTGGCATGGTGGCGGGGAGCTGCTGGATCTGGGCGGCAAGTTCGTCAGTCTCACCCGTTAACTGTTGAATGGCGGGATGGTCGGAGGTATACCGAGCCTTCAATTTGATCAAGGCCAGGCGGGTCATATTTAATTCTTGCTGAAGTTGAGTGCGCAGCGGATTGGCGGCAATCAGCTCTTCCACCTTGCTCTGCTTGGTGCTGGCGTATTTGGTTCGTAGTGCCGCTATTCGGGCCTCAGTAGCAGCTAACTGGGCCTGGGCCGCGCTCACAGATGACTTGTATCCCTCCGCAGCCAATAGCAATGCCTCACCGGCACGAGGGTTACTAATGCCCCACCGTTTTTGTAACTTCTGCTTTTCACGGAGTGCCTGCTCATGTTCAACTTGGGCTATATCGAGCTGGTCCTCCAGGAATTCGACCGCGTTACGCTCCTCACTGCGACGCAAGTCAGCACTGGTCTCCACAAAGGTTTCAGCGGTTTCATTGGCAAAAGCAACAGCATAGCGCTCGATGGGGTGGGCTACTTGGATGCGGATCCGGTCGGGGCGCATTACTTGAACACTAATGCTGTCAGCGATCTCGCGGGGGTTGACGATGATCCGTTGGCCCGAAGTGCGGGAGGCCAGCCGTTCGGCAGTTTTGGCCGCGTTTCTGGTACTGCCCGCCAGGGCCGCTTGTGTCTCCAGTGACACCCGCTCGCCGCCGGCTGCTGCGCCACCCTGGGCCCAAAAGAACTGTTGCGGCTGGGGGCGGATCCAAACCAGCGAGCTGGCCCGGTATTCAGCCCGGTACGAGACAGCATATACGCCGCCCAGCAGCATAGCTGCCACACCTATGACGATTATGAACCACTTGCGCTTGTTGATGATGCGCAAGTAGTCTCGCGCATCAAATCGAGGTGCTGTCGGCTCCACTGTATGTCAACAGCTACCTTTCCTTACCTGATGACTGAAATGCAGCAGATGTACGGTATCTGTTGGTTCGTACTACCCGTAAACAACAGTATAAACATAACAACATTGGGCAGAAAAGTCAAGTGGTCTGGCTACTTTTGCCAGGTAGCGGCCGGGCAATCGTTGCAGGGAGGGAGGATATGACGTAGAATATGTGCAATAGGTGCGGCAATGATATCAATACCCCAAATGGATTGGTTTCTAACCCCCTGGGGCCCTAAAAAGGTGATACTCAATGAATATTGGCACCAGAATATTAGCTTTCATCTGCTGTATCTGCCCGGTATGTATCGCCCGTCGCCGGTGGCCGCAGTGTGGATTATTTCGGCAAATGAGGCGGTTCGAACACTGGTGTCCTGCCTGCCGCGCCTACCGGCGACTGAATGACAAGCGAAGGTCACCGGCTGAGGCGAGGCGAAAGGAAGAAGGATCATGAGCCGCGGACGACAACTACTTGATGAACTAAGTGAGCGGGTTCTGGTTTGTGAGGGAGCTATGGGCTCGATGCTCACTGCCCAGGGGGTTAAGTACCGCAACACGGGAGAAGTGAATCTCACCCACCCCCAGATTGTAACTCAGATTCATCGGGCCTATCAGCAGGCGGGGGCTGAAGTTTTTCAGACCAACACCTTTGCCGCCAATTTGGGCATGCTCAGGCGGGCGGGACTGGCCGGGCAGGCAGCCCAGATACAGGCGCGAGCTGTACAGATAGTGCGGGAAGCAGTGGGGCCGGAAGCCTATGTGGCGGCCGGTGGTGGGCCCACTGGTCAGCTATTGGAGCCGCTGGGCGAGTTATCCTATGAAGAGGCAGTTTCCATCTACCGCCAGCAATTTGAGGTGATGCTGGCCGGGGGGGTTGACTTTGTGCTCCTGGAGACATTTGAATCTCTTGAGGAAGTCAGCGCTGCCCTGGAAGGAATGCGCGCCGTAGGAGCGGACCTTCCGGTGGCTGTCACGATGTCCTTTTCTCTGGCCAACGGTCGCACCGTCATGGGCACGGACGGGGCCACCGCTGCCCGGGAACTCGCCGCGCAGGGCGTTGACATAATCGGGGCCAATTGTGGACATATTGAGGGCTTGCTGACCGCGATTCGTGAGATGAGTGAGGTAGTAGACTTGCCGCTGATGGCTCAGGCCAATGCTGGCCAGCCTGAGTTAATAGGCGGCGAAACCGTCTATCAGGGTACACCTCGAGAGTCGGGAGAGCTGGCCGCAGAACTGATTAGTGCCGGAGTGCGGTTGATCGGGGGCTGCTGCGGGACTACGCCCCAGCACATCCGCGAAATCGCCCGGGTAGCTAAGGCTCGCGCTTAAGGAGATAGCACTGGTCAGTGTAGTTGTGCTATTGGTGGTCCAAGTGTATGATGATGTGACGAATGCTGCCGTATGACCCATAAGCGGTATTTGACTGAGTGACTAAGAACTGCAAGGAGGCTATAAGTATGGATCCAGAGACTTTGCGCTACGATGAAAACCATGCCTGGGTGAGGTCGGAGGATCAAACCGTCATCATCGGGATTAGTGACTATGCCCAGGACCAACTGGGCGACATCATCTTTGTGGAGTTGCCCCCGGAAGGTGAAGCAATAACAGCCGGAAATCCCTTTGCCACGCTGGAGTCGGCCAAAGCCGTCCAGGACATCATCGCTCCGGTCAGTGGTGAGGTAGTGGCGTGTAATGACGAGCTGCTCGACGTGCCGGAAACTATCAACGAGGACCCTTACGGCGCTGGCTGGCTGGTGGAGGTCAAGCCGGAAGAAGGCTTCTCGCTGGACGCGCTTATGACCTACGAGCAGTATCGGGAGATGCTGGAGAGCGAGGAAGAGTAGTACCTAACGGTATATGTGAGTCTAAGAGCAGAGCCCGGTTGACGTTCTACTATGGTCCTAATGCAATCCGTGCCAAAGGGGCCAGATTACTGAATACTGGATGCCAAAGAGGTACTCAAGCACGTCCTCTTTGGCTTCAAACAGCGCCGCGACGACCAGTACCAACACCCACATAAGTACCACGCGATTATTGAGGGCAAGCTGCCAGGAGAATTTCTGTCTGCGTAACCTATAGACAGTGAAACGAGGCAGAAGGGCGGGGACCGCCTGCCGATAGGTTTCAAATTGCTGAGGGAAGGCAGCAGCTAAGCCGCGCTCTTCTGCTCTCACGGTTGCCGCGTAGATACCCGCAGTCACGATAACGGCGGCGGCAACCAAGTAGATGTTATTCGTCATAAAAAGATAGCCCATCAAGATAATAAAGCTACCTAAATACAGAGGATGGCGCACGTAAGCATACGGGCCGGAGGTACAGAGCGTCGTATTTCTACGGAGGTGCCCCAGAGCCCAGGTGCGCAAAGCTAATCCGGCCAGGATAGGCACAAGGCCCCAGGCATCAGTTAGGTCAGTGGGACGAGCCAGAATAAGAGCGACCACCACCGCCGCGAAATGGAAGTGGCATCGGTATTCTGTGACCCAATGCTGGATGGCTGTGATGGGTCGGGAGGCCGCCAGGCGCGGAGAATCTTGTGTTTGAGTATGATGGGTCAATTCCTGCTCGGCAGGGCACATCAGCAGAAAGGTCCTTTCTATTTTACCGATTTAGTATGTTAGACTTGCTGGTCCAGGTATGGTTTCTTGCCATTCCACAAAAGGTAGGATAACAGTGTCAGACAGTTCCGTCAACAAATGGCGACTAATACTGAGCGGTCACAGCGACGGCTATACGAATATGGCGGTGGACGAGGCGATAATGGAGGCGGTCGGCGCGCAGATCGCCCCGCCGACCTTGCGCCTGTATGGCTGGCGACCACCAGCGGTTTCCCTGGGCTATTTCCAGGAAGTGGATGAAAGCATAGATACCGAGGCGATACAAGGGCGCGGCTGGGATCTGGTGCGTCGCCCTACCGGGGGGCGGGCTATCCTGCATGATGACGAAGTCACTTACTCGGTGTGCGTGCCCCAGGAATTGTTGCGTCATGGCAGTAGCGTCATCAAATCCTACCGGGAGCTGTCGCGCGGGATTGAGGCAGGATTGCAGCTTCTGGGAGTGGTGGCCCAGTTGGGTAAACAGCCGGCTAATCATAGGGCGAGTGGCCGCGACTTACCCGCTATCTGCTTTGCCCAGACGGCCCGCGTGGACATGACTGTGGACGGGCGCAAAATCGTCGGCTCGGCCCAGGTGCGGCGCAATGGGGTCATTTTGCAGCACGGATCAGTACCGCTGACCTTGAATCCGGCCGACCACCTGGCAGTTATGCCGCCGCGCGACGGCACCACAGGAGATAGGGATCTCCAGAGAGCGGTAAAGACGGTATCTGAGGCGGTCGGGCGTCCCGTCTCCTTCGCCGAAGTTAGCAGCGCTCTCATAGCCGGGTTCAACGATGCTCTGGGCATCGAGCTTGGTGAAGCCCCGCTGACGACAGAGGAAAGACAGATGGCCGCGCGGCTGCGGGCGGACAGATATAGCACCAAGGAATGGAACTATACGCGCCCCGGCCAGCGGTAGTCCGCTATTACCTTACGGGAAAGGTTAGCACCATTATGCCGGTCGGATTTGGCCAGCCGCCATCAATACCCCGGCCAGACAGACAAGCCCCTGGCGCCGTGGCAACGACGAATTGTCCAGGCGGCCAAGCAAATGGGGTTCACCCAGGCCAGCGACTTCTGCCAACCTGAGATAGGTCAGCAGCTCACCGTGTATGTCCTTGATGAGGACAACCGGGGCAAGTGACGCTGATTTTCTTTTTCAGATAGCAGCCCACCGCGGAGCCTACCTATGCCCCGGGCGGCGCAGCCAGTGATCCCGTAGTTGGTCGCAGAGCATTCAGGCCGGCTCACAGCGGGAATTTGATATTGGCCGAGACGCCGACTCCCCCTACCCCTTTTATGCTGGTGGTACCGGTGCTGGCGATGGGAATCAGTCCCCGAGCCCGCAGATGGATTCCCGGCGTCCACTCTACTTCGGCGACTACTTTGACTTTGGCCACTTGCTCGGCCGGCCCCATAACCTGGGCGGCGCCGATAGCGGTGCCTGAGCCAACGCGGAGAATGGGAACCACCTTGGTCTGGCCGGCAATTTCGGCCTGGTGTTGCCCCAGCAAGTCATTGATGACCCCGTTGATATCCGGACCGAACTGCTTGACGATATAACCGATGCCCAGGAACTTGACAACTGAGCCCAGGTCCAGGGCCTGTACCGACCGGGGCCCGGCGCCGAAGCCTACCATAAAGGCGCTCAGTATGAAAACCACGGCCAGCATGTGCCAGTAATTGCGTTTGTTCATCATCGCACCTCCTTAGAAGCGGTAATCGCCTAGGCCGGTAACCCCGACGCCCTGAACGCGGGCCAGGGTCTGGCCAGGGAGCTTAGTGGAAATGGGCACGTATACGTCTATCTCTACCAGATCTCTGTAATGGGTCTCCAGTTGAGCCACAGCCTGCACCTGCTCTACCGCTGACTGGGGGCCATTGACGCGAGCGACCCCTATGCGAATGCCTTCCAATATGCTGACTATAGGGACTATCTTGTTCTTATAGGGTTCAGGTGACTGCCAGCCAGCTTCGGACACCTCGGCTTCTTCGCCAGGATCTTCGGTAGGCTCCTGTTCAGGTTCTTCCTCTGGTGGCAGGAGCAAATCCTCGCCTTCCTCGGTTTCTTCAGGCTCAACCGGTTCTTCGGGCAGCTGTGGCTGAGTTTCCTCGGATGGCGGGAGACCCAACAGGGCATAGGTGATATTGCTGGCCCAGTGCTCGGCCAGTTGATCGGGGGTGCGGCCCACCGCACCGGCTTCGGCATCGTTAACCACAACCAGAGGCATCTGCGCCATCATCACCACCCACTGCTCCTCCATCTGCTCGGCGGCGACGTCGCCCGGTTCGGTCCCGGCCGCCAGTTCGTCATTGATACGCTTGGCCATAATCATAGCCCGCTCGTAGCCGGTGAGGCCGCCGGAGGTAGTTTGCACTTGCAAAACCGCATCTCCACCTACTTCCAGGACACCCTGTTCCTCCTCACCTACCCATACCCGGCGGGCGACTACCTGAGGATCAGCTTCGGTTTCCCCAGCGGGATCTAATTCGGCCGCGGCCGCCGCGGCATCCGCACCCAGATAACCGCGGGCTACTGTGCCCCCATAGAAGGCAACCGCGCCGGCTACTAAGATGACTGCTGCTGCCAGCAGCTTCCTGCCGATCTTAAACTTGTCCATATACACTTCCTCCTTTCTTCATAGTCTGGTAGCTACAAATATATATTACACCAAACAGGCTGCCGATTCCTCCTTGGTCTGTTTGCACTGTTGTATTTGCCGGCGGCTTGCTCCTGGTGCCGGGGCGGGTGGGGGGAGGACGGGGATGGACAGTGGGCGCAGCCGGTGGTGGCGGGAATAACGCCCTTTATGGTATAATCGAGGATGATGACTGGTAAATCTGCCCCTTATTGTGAGCTATATTGTGACCCATACTACCAGCAATGATGAGTTTGGTGAGGTTATTGAAGAGAACTATCAGCGGGTCTACAATGTTATTTGCCGGTTGATAGGTCAGGAGCATGAAGCTGAAGACCTGACACAGGACACTTTCGTCAATGCCTATCGGGCCTGGGACCAATTTCGCGGTGATAGCCAGGTTTATACGTGGCTGTACCGGATTGCCGTCAACTTGACTAAGAATCGGCTGGAGCGACGGGGTCGCCGGCGGCAAGCACACAGTTTCTCGTTAGATGAGCCGATCGCCTATGACCAGGATGACTCCCAGCCCCGGGATGTGGAAGACTGGTCACGCAATCCGGAGTTGATGGTCACTAATCGAGAGCTGGGAGAGGTGGTAGCCGCCCAGGTCAACCGATTGCGACTGGAGTACAAAGAAGTGATAGTATTGCGTGACTACGAGCAACTTCCCTATCAAGAAATTGCCGATATCCTAGGTTGTAGCCTCCAGGCGGTCAAATCCCGCCTATTTCGCGCCCGCAGTATTCTGCGGGAGTCGTTGGCGGAGTATCTGAATGCTTGTCCGTAGAGTTGTCAGGGATACAGAGAGGTAGCACAGGGACTGGCAGCGAAACTGTAACTAACCTGGCTTGTCATAGTGAGCAGACAAAACAGAGGAGAGAGACTATGTCATTGCGGCGAATGTACCGATATCTGGCGGGTGCCGGACTACTAACCCTGCTGGCATTGACCAGTGCTGGCTTAGCGGGAGCCGAAGAGCAGCCACTGATTTCCGGGCTGCGGGTGGAGGGCAATCAGTACATCTCAGCAGATGCCATCACTGACGAAGTTAAGGACATCCTCAAGGTGGGCCAGCCTTACACCGAGCAGCAGGCCGTCGCGGCCCGCCAGGCGATAATGGATATGGGCTACTTTGATGAGGTAGCCATTTCCTATGAGCTTACTGCGGCAGGGGTGGAGGTGGTAATCACAGTCCTGGAAAAGCAGCGCATTGAAGACATTGTCTTCGTGGGCAATACTGCCTTTGATGATGAGGCTCTGGCGGAGGTCATCTTCAGCAGTATTGGGCATGTGGTGGACAGTCGGGTGGTTCGGGGGGATGTGCGGCGTCTGGAGGAACACTACCAGCAAGAAGGCTACTTCATTTTTATCCCGGAGGCCGGTGTTGACCAGTTTGGGGTTCTTACCTTTGTCATAAATGAAGCGCGGCTGGAAGAGATAGTTATCGAGGGGCTGAAGAAGACCAAGGAATGGGTGGTGCGCCGCAGTATCCACAGTCAGCCGGGCGACCTTTACCAGGAAGAGAAGTTGTATAACGATCTGCGTCGCATCTTCAATCTGGGCATCTTTGAAGATGTCAGGCTGCGGAGCCTCCAGCCCGGCACTGACGAGCCTACTAAAGCGGTGAGGGCGATAATTGAAATCGCCGAGAAACCCACGGGCATGGCTTCTCTGGCGGCGGCCTATAGTGAGCTGGACGAGTTTGTGCTGATGCTGGACATCCAGGAGAATAATCTGCGGGGGCGGGCCGAAAGAGTTAAACTCAGTTTAGAGATGTTCGGACGCATGAGTTACGATATCAGCTTGTTCGAGCCTTATCTGGATCAGCGCGACACGTCGCTGGATATTAGTCTATTTGACACTGAGCGGCGGCGCCGATTCATGGGTGGGGCAGCCGTAGCACTGCCCGACGAAGAATTCCGCGAGCGCCGGGCTGGCGCCGTCATAAAGGTCGCCCGACCCACCTCAGCCACTGAAAGGGTAAGCATAAGCCTGCGGACCGAAAAGGTATCCAGTTCCTTCTTCCAGGGTACGCGCACGCTGGGTTCAGTAGGTGGGTCTGCTCCCGCGGCGATGGTCGCACCGCAGCAATTCTCCGGTCCGCTCCCCGGCGGAGGTGGCAAACCGGGGCCTGATAATCCTGACCTGTCGCCGGATAAGCCCGGTCCCGGCGACATGGTCCAGCCCATCGTAGTGGCTGCACCTCTTCATCCGGGGGGCCGGGTGAACAGTGTGACTCTGGGCTGGGTCAAAGATACGCGCGACATCATTGTCGATCCCACCCGGGGTGGGTACCGGGGCTTGACCTGGGAGTCGGCGGGGGGGATTGTGGGGGGTCAGGAGTCGTTTCAACTCTATCAACTGGAGGAGCGGCGTTACTTGCCGATGCGGGGTGGTGATGATGTCCTGGCGATACGGTTGCTCGTGGGGCTGAGCAGTGGTGGAGTGCCGCTGTTTGATTCGTTCAGCGTTGGGGGGGCGCGCACTCTGCGGGGTTATGAACAAGACCGCTTCCGGGGCGAAAGGCTGATATTGGCCAATGCCGAATACCGCTACCGGATGTCAGAGAGTCTGACGATAGTGGGATTTGTGGATGCTGGTGATGCCTTTGGGGGCAAGTTCCCCACGGTCGTGCCCGGCTTTGATCTTGAGGCCGAAGACCAGAACTTCAGTATGCACCTGGGGGCGGGAGTGGGTATCCGAGCGGACACACCCCTGGGGCCGCTGCGCCTGGACTTCGGCTTTGGTGAAGAGGGCAGTCAGGTGCATTTCGGCTTTGGTCATACCTTTTAGGGCCCTACATCAGGGATATTGGGAGGACCGACACGGAAAGGAAATCTGGCCCATGCATAAAACAGCCCCGATAAGCTATTTGGCTGTGTTGTTGATAGCTATAACTATGATAGCCTGGCCGGCGCTTGCCCAACAGCCGTCTGGGCGGCTGCGGATAGCCGTGGTGGACATCGACAGGGTGGGTGATCAGTACCAAGCGCTCGCCGAGAAGGACGCGGAACTGAGACAATGGATGACGGCTCAGCGGGAATATCTGCTCCAGTTGGAGGAGTTTGTTTTCCTGTCCCAGGAGAACTTCAGGGAAGCCATGCAACTGATTGAGCTTCCGGTGCCCCTGCCGGAGGACAAAGCAACTCGCCTGGAAGAATTACGGCGGATCTCGGGGGATAAGTACCGGCGATACCTGGACCTGCAGGCTAAAACTGAGCGCAGCGCCGAGGAGAAAGAAGAGTTCAACAGTCTGGGAGAAGCGGCTAACGCGCGCCGCCTGGAGCTGGTGCAACTGGAGGAGGCCATAATTGTTGAATACCAACAGAGAGTGGACGATGCGCAACAGGTGCTCTTACAGGAAGTTGATAAGATCATTGCTCAACATGCCCAGGAAAACGGCTATGACCTGGTGCTGGACCAGGCCTGGGTATTCTATGGTGGCGAAAACATAACCGACTACATCATTGAACAACTTAACCAGCCGTCCAGTGCTGAACCTCCCGCCGAAAGTGCCGAAAGTGGTGAGGAGGAGAGTGGCGACGGGTAGTTGGGACGGCGCAAGAAGTAAAGTCTACCTGTCGGTAGTGCTGTCGGCAACAGCATTGTTGGCGTTCTGGCCGGCACTAATCAGTTGCACCCCCCCCAAAGCTGCAACCAATTCCCCCCTTACACTGTCAAAACCTCAGAAGGGTTATGCATACCTGGCAGAATTGATGCCAGCGCACCCCCTTTATAGAGAATTGTACTCGTTGCAGGCGCATATCAACCGCCTGCGCGGTAGGGCGCAGCTTGATATTGCTGGCGATATTGGTCAGGTGTGGGAAAGTCCGGTAATTCTGGGACCGATAGGCATTGATTATCCTATGCGGCGCCTGGGACAGCGACGCCAGGACTGGTGGGAGAACTTACCTATCCTTGGCTATGGGCCAACCATAGGGCTGCCCCAGGACCTGGAGGCGCGGCTCGCCTGGCGCCAGCAACAGATTCGGCAGCAGACCGCTCAGCAACTGCGCCAGGCTGAGGCACAGGAGAGTCGCCGGCTGGCTCAATTGCGTATTGAAGCCAAGGCGCGGTATCAGAATGAGCTAAACAATCTGGATCTGGAGCTGAGCGTGCCGGACGACGAAATCCAACAGAAGGCCGCGCAGCGCCGCCAGGAGATTGAGCAGCAGATAGCCGAAGAATTATCCCGGGAGGCGGGGCGCGGCGAAGATAGGCTCCAGCAACTGCGGGAGAAACTGAAACAGCAGGAGAACCAAGCAGTAGCTAAGGCCCGGCAGGAGCTTCTGACTCGTAGCCAGCAGCGGCGCAGTGAAATAGGAGCAGAGGAGGGCCAGTTGCGCCAGCAATTACAGCAGGGGCTGGAGGTGGTGGGGGAGCCGCCGTGGTTGAGTGAGGCATTGGCTGCTGGCCGGCGACTGCCGACTCCACAACTGGAGGAAGCTGAGGCGCTACGCGATCAGGCTTTCGCTCACTGGCGGGCGTCGCGAAGAGAACAGTTGGAGCGACTGATAGTGCAGCGGGCAGCGTTAACGCGAGGTATTGCTACGGGAACGCGGTCGGCGGCCGGGCGGGCAGCGTGGGAGGAAAACCTGGACCTGCGGCTGCTGCCCGACGAACAACGGCACGGTACTGATATGACCAACATAATTGCGCAGAAGTTAGCGGCACTATGGTCACCGCACGAATCTACGAGCGTGAAGAGGAGCAGATAAAGTGGACAAGATAGCATATCCTCTGGGGCAACTGGCTGCGCTAATAGACGGAGTGGCAGAAGGCGACGGCACAGTAACTATCACGGGGGTCAGTAACCTGGATGAAGCCGGGGAAGGCCATATTGCTTACGTTGCTGAGCCGCATCTGTTGCCGCAGGCCGAGAATTCCAACGCGGCTGCCCTGATAGTGTCTCCTAACGCCAAAACTACCCGTAAGCCGATAATCATCACCGAGGACCCTCGCCTGGCTTTCAGTAAGGTGTTACAGCTTTTTGCCCCTGAGCGGCGACTGCCCGCAGGTACTGACCCTCGCGCCGTGGTGGGCCAGCACGTTTCTGTGGGTGCCGGTGTAGCTATCGGGGCTTGTGCGTTTGTGGGGGACAACACCGTCATTGGTGATAATGTCGTCATCCATCCCTTGGCCTATGTGGGCCACGAGGTTACCATTGGCGATGACACTGAGGTCCATCCCCACGTATACATTGGTGACCGCGTCAGCCTGGGCCAGCGGGTCATAGTTCACAGTGGGGCGACGGTTGGTGCTGATGGCTTTGGGTATCTGCAAACCGATGAGGGCCACCAGAAGATTCCGCAGATTGGCACGGTAGTTGTCGAAGACGATGTCGAGATTGGTGCTAATTCTACCGTAGACAGGGCGACCGTCACCGCCACCCGTATTGGCCGGAGGACTAAGATTGACGACCAGGTTCACGTTGCCCACAATGTAGTGATAGGTGAGGATGGCCTGCTGTGTGGCCAGGTGGGCATTGCCGGCAGTGCGCGGATTGGCAACAATGTAATGATGGGCGGCCAGGTCGGGGTTAACGACCACATCAACATCTGCGACAACGTAGTTGTCGGCGGCGGGGCGCAAGTGTACGGGGACATAACTGAACCGGGCATATATTCGGGTATCCCGGCCCGCCCCCACCAACAGCGTCTGCGTAATCTGGCCTACCAGCGTCGCCTACCGCAGCTTCTTGAGCGGATAAAGCAATTGGAGGCCCGCCTGGCCGAGCTGGAAGACAGCGACCGTAGCCAGTAAGGCCACCATCCAGCCTACCCGCAGTTACCACTTCCGAGCTGATGCCATATGAATATTTTTGTGGTCGGTGACGTAATGCTGGACATAGATCTGCGGGGTCGCTTCCGTGAAAACTACGAGGAAGCGACCCATTGTATTACCGGTCAGCGGTGGCGATACTACCCAGGAGGAGCTGCCAATGTGGCGGCGGTGTTGCGATGGCTGGGACACCGGGTCAGCTTGTTTGGGCTGGTGGGACCCGACTGGGCAGCGGTGGAGCTGGAGCACCTCCTGGGCAACATCAAGCACCATTTTCGGGCCCTGCTACACGGCTACTACTGTCAAGCTACGTGCCTATGCCCAAGACAAGCTGATTTGCCGAGTTGATTGTGAGCGACCTATCTCCATAGATTGGGCCGCAGAGGCATGCTACCAGCATGGCCAGGAGGAAGGTATTCCGGATTGCGTGGTATTCAGCGACTACAGCAAGGGCGTCTTTGGGCTGCATAGTCGGGAAGGGGTGCAGCGTATTATCCAGTGGGGCTGCCCGGTCGTAGTTGATCCGCGCCCGTGTGATTATCTGGAGATTTGGGATGGCGCTACGGTGGCTACACCCAACCTGCGTGAATCTCAGCACATAGAAATAAACACCCAGCATCTGATCGTCACCAGTGGCGGGGAAGGAGCCGACTTGTACAGCGGAGGTAAGGGCCGACATATCCAGTGCTCCCAGGTGGCTGACGCGCAAATAGTGGGCGCTGGTGATGCTTTTGCCGGCAGCCTGGCGGGCGCGCTGGCCCAGGGACGGGATATGTATGAGGCAGCTAAACTCGCTGTACAGTCGGCCACTGATTACGTTTCCCGGCCGCGATGGGAGATTTACCAGTAGAGATTGGTGCAAAACCTGTAGGAAAAGCATCCTTGCCCCGATATACAGTTAGGTTTAGCCGGCCAACTTTGCATATTTTACTCTGGCAAACAGCCTATGATTACCTTTTGCAACAGTCCCCAGCAAGGGATTCGCGGGCTGGCGGACGCCAGTTTCTCCTGGAAACCAGGCCATGCTCAGTAGGATTAGATACAGCATAATAGCTCTGGTGAGTCTGTGGGCGGGCAGTGTACTTGGTGCCCATGGCCACCAGGATCTACTGCACTTCACCAGTGGAGTGACCTCGGTGCGGGGCATGACCGTGGGCGAAGTTATGGCCAACGGAAATGTCATAATGAGGTTTCGCACTACCACTGGTGCCCCGGTTGGCGAGCGGGCCCGGAGCGTGGCCCAGCGACTGCACCAAAAGGCTCTGGAGGGTATCGCTGCTGCGCAGATTGTGGTGGCCAAACAAGGTTCATCGGTCCAGATTCGGGCCGGCGAGGACCTGCTGGTCACCCCTGACACCCAGACGGCACGGCTCTCCCACTGTAGTAGGTCGCAGCTTGCTGCCCAGTGGGCCGAGCACATGGCGGCGGCATTTGCTTTTCCTTATTTGGCGGTGGACTTACAGGGGCAGTTGCGCGTGCCGGTGGAAGAGATGCGCCGCATACGCTACGGGGGGCATATTGGCGAGGCAGTAGGGGCTGAGAGTAGCGATCCCGAAGTTGCCGCCGTATCGGTAGATACCGAGAGCCAGATCCTGGTCGTGACCGGCAAGAGTAGCGGCGAGGTGGACATAACCGTCAGCGCCGGGCCGGTGGCGGGGGACTTCCCGGTGGTCTGTCGCCGGTGGGCGGGTCATATCAGTGTCCTGGCCGAGGCGGAAGTCACCGGCCCCAGGATCTCCCCCCAAATTGCTCAGCAAGCAGTTCTGAATGCGATACTGAGTGACGGGGGCATCGCCCCGGGGGCGAGGGTCTCAGTGGAGCGACTGGAAGAGCACGACCAGCGATGGTGGGCAACGGTGCAGATAGCTGGTCAGGGATATTTCACTCGCCGGCAGGAGGTCATGGTCCGCCCCAAGCTGCTGCCCTGGGATCAGAAGTCTCCAACGTTTGTTTTGGTCAGCAACCGACCTGAAAAGGTGAGTGAACCGGGTGTCCTGCTGCGTCAGCGCCTCGCTGCTAACCAGACCAGCAGGCTACTGTGGCACCACGACAATGGCAGCGCTGGGCCGCTCACTTTCACCGTGAGTCTGCTCAACACTACTGATGTGCCGGGGCGGGTCCACCTTCTGGGCGACACAGCGGGGCCGGGCCGGGACGAAATACATCTGGGTCATATGGCCATGTACCGCTTCTGGCAGGCACTCACGGATTCGGCCGGTTATGTAGCAGTGATTCCACCGGGCAAAGTATGGCACCTGTATCAGCAGCCGACCCCCGGGGGCCAGTTAGTTAGTGGACTGGCCCAATTGACCAATGTTGGTAGTACACCACTGTTGGTGGAGGTATCCGCCCAGCGCCATCCATCCCCGCTCCCACTAACTGCGGTAGAGGCCCGGGAGACCGACGACCTACCGTTGACCGACTTTCAGTACCCAGCTTCCCGGCAGTTATCAGCCGCCCACACGGTGAGCGGCCCCTGGACCTTTGTCCATATTGGCAAAGGCACGGCACCAGATCAGTTGCCCGGTGACTACGGCGTGACCTACCATATTGATGTTGAGGTGACCAACCCGTTGGACAAGGTGGGGCACTGTGAGATTGCGGTAATAGCGGCTGGCGGAGTCGCCCGGGGCCTGTACCTCATCGGGGAGCAACTGGTGCATACTGGGTTGTTGCGCCCCAACCAGGAGAAATTATTGTATCACCACTCGGTGCCCGCTCACAGCACCATATCCATTCCTATCAAGACTATTCCCCAGTCCGGCTCCAACTACCCAGTTACACTGATAGTGCGCAGCAGCAGCCGCCGCTGACAACTCACTTGGCGATGCCGCCGAGGCGTTGCACCGGGCGAATAAGGGTGGTAGTTTGGCCATTTACATCAGTGGCCACGGCGCGTACCGTGAAGGCTTGCTGGGCAGCCGGCACCGGCATGTGGACAGAGAACCGGCCGTTAGGCCGAGGGGTAATGGGCTTACCATTGATAGTAAGGGTTGCGCCTTGTTCGCAGATCCCCGCTACCCGGACTGATTCGCCGCTGAAGGTCTCGTCAGGGCGGGGACGGGTAAGCCGCAGGTAGGGGCCCAGGGTGTGGAGGGTGGCTCCCCACTGCTGATAATCATCGGTAGAGAACTCCGCTAATTGCGGCGCGGTTTCGGCGCCACTTAGCCGGACCAGGCGATGAGGGGTCACTTCAATAGAGGAGCCCTGGTCAGTTTGCACCAGGACGCTGCCAGCATAGACCGAGACCTGAGTATCACCTTCAGGAGTTACCGTTATTGAGAAGATAGTGCCGCGCACCCCGGCGGTAGCAGTAGGGGTACGGACCTCGAACTTAGACTGTTGGGAGAGGGTCTTTAGTATCTGAATCCAGATTTGACCGATGTCTAATTTGAATAGCGATGTCTGGGCCTTTGTGGACCGGTTAAGCTGGCACTTCAGCACGGTCAAAATGGTATTGGGCCCCATTTTAATACGGGTGCCATCAATCCAGTTTAGCATCAGGGTGCCGGTTGGGCCGGTGGACAGCGTATTGCCGGCGGCCACGTGGGTGGCCTCGCCCAGGGCATGATAATGTTGCTGGTCACCAGACTTGACCTGAATGGGCCCCGCCGTATTGCTGACATGGGCGATGCGCTGCATCACCACCAAAGACTGGCTCATCACCAGCCCGATGAGTATCGCCATTATGAACATAAACACAAACAGTACCGCTACCTTGCGCATGTAGCTACCTCCGCGTGCAACCCTGCGGTCTACTCAGGCAACTTGACCGACCACCTCTTATGGTGTCATACTACTATTGATACTTTACCCTCCAGGCAAGCTACTTAAACCGTAGCGAAGTCGGGTATGAGGCTTGGCCCAATGACCGACAACCCGCTGGAAACTAAACACAGTCGCGTCCTGATTTTGCTGGCCGTTGCCTGTACCGGAATCATGCTTGTCATCTTCTTCGCCCCGGGGCTGACTGTGCTGGACAAGCTGGAATATCGCACAGTTGACTGGCGGTTCCAACTGCGCGGGCCCCGGGCCCCGGCCGATGACATTGTCATAGTAGCGATTGACGAAGAAAGCATCGGCCAGGTGGGGAAATGGCCCTGGTCGCGGCGGAGGTTGGCTGAGCTGACCCAAAGCCTGGCGGAGTGTGGAGCGCGGGCGATCATCTATGACATATTCTTTGCCGAACCGGATACCTCGGCCGGCGGCGCCCAAAGCGACGCCGCCCTGGTAGCCGCTACCCGCCGCTACCCGCCTGTCTACCATGCTCTGTATGGGCATGGCTCAGCTGCGACTTCACCTCAGGTGGGCACTACCTCTCCTCATCTGGTCCCCTACGGATGGTCAGAGGTCGGGGTTACTGCTGGGCGGGGTCTGAATGCACTGGCGACTGTGTATGAATTCAGCAGCCTGGGCGGACCTCTTCCTGCTTTAGCCGAGGTGAGCGCCGGTCTTGGCTTTACCGATGTTATTGACAGTGGGGATGGTGTGTTCCGCTATGTTGCCCCGGTGGCCAAGTGCGGGGAGCAGTTGTATCCCTGTCTGGCACTAACAGTGGCGGCAGACGTCCTGGAGGTGCAGCCGGAGGAGATTACGGTGCGACTGGGCCAAAACATTGACCTGGGCGGCTTAAGAGAAGTGCCCTTAGACCCCGGAGGGCGGATGATCATCAATTTCGCTGGTCCTGACCACACGTATTCGCATATCTCTGCTTATCAGCTCTTAACCGACGAGGACCGTTCGGCGCTACCTGACCTCCAGGATGCCATAGCCCTGGTGGGGGCCACTGCCCCGGGACTGGGTGACCTGCGGGCGTGTCCCTTTGACGGGGTGATGGTGGGGGTGGAAATGCAGGCCAATATCCTGGACAACATAATCAACGCTCACTTCCTCAAGCAGGTCAGCCCAACAAAGATTGCCTTGATCATACTATTCGTAGGCCTGTCAATTGGAGCTATGTTCGCCCTGGTGGCCACCTCGGGGGCGGTGGCCTATGCCGTCGCGGTGCTGGTGAGCTACAACCTGGCCTGTATATGGGCTTTCAATACCCGAGGTCTCATCATCAATATGCTGGCTCCTACCCTCACCGGCCTGCTCATTATGGTGGTGATGGTTACCTACAAGTTGACGGGGGAAGAACGGCGGCGCCAGCGTGTGCACCACGCGCTCAGTCGGTTTGTGCCTACTCAGATAGTCTCGCAGCTGGTTGATGAACAAGCCCTCACCACCATGCAGGGCCAGCGGCGGGTGGTCAGTGTGTTGTTCTGTGACATACGCAACTTTACCGTGGCGAGCGAGCGCCTGGCACCTGAGGACACTGTCAGCTTGCTCAACCGATACTTTCAGTTAATGCATGAGGTCATCTGGGAACTGGGCGGCACCCTGGATAAGTTTATGGGGGATGGGCTGATGGCTTTCTTCAACGCCCCCTTGCTGCAACCCGATCATGCCCAGTTAGCGGTCGCCACTGCCATCGAAATGCAGCGGCAGATCCGACTGCGGCAAGCCGAGTGGGAATTCTATGGGATGCCTTCGCTGACGGCTGGCATTGGCATAAGCACCGGCGAGGCCCTGGTCGGTTGTGTGAGCTCTCGGGAGCGGATGCAATATACGGTCATTGGCCCGCATGTGAACCTGGCGGCTCGCCTGGAAGAGCTGACCAAGCAGTTTGATGCCCAAATCCTTATCAGCGAATCTACTTACGAACAGGTAAAGGAATCTGTGGCCGCCGAGTCGGTAGGTGAAATCACAGTCAAGGGTTTTGCCGCACCTATCAACGTCTATAGCGTGAAAGTGGCAGAGTAGCCGCAGATGTTACGTGGGCGTTACTGGCATGTTACAATATTTATACTCCTGGGGCTCTGGACAATTTTGCCGCACTAAAGTATACTGATATACGTATTCAAGGGGGGTGGAGGATATGATTTTACTATGTATCTGTACGAAATCAGCAAGCGTGTGCTGGACATCGCCGGAGCGACTGTCGGTCTGATCCTGGTTGCCCCCCTGATGTTGATCTTCGCAGTCGCCATCAAGCTGGATAGCCCGGGGCCTGTGTTGTTCCGCCATATGCGTCTGGGCCAGGATGGCAAGCCGTTTGCCATGGTCAAGTTCCGGTCCATGTACCAGGATGCTGCTATTCGGCAAGATACTCTTAAGCCGGATAATGACGTAGTCGGCCCCGTCTTTAAGATCCGCTCCGATCCCCGCATCACTCCGGTAGGCCGCTTCATCCGCAAAGCCAGCATTGATGAGCTTCCCCAACTGTGGCATGTATTGCGCGGCGATATGAGCCTGGTAGGGCCGCGGCCTCCCATTCCCCACGAGGTGGCCCGTTATGAGCCCTGGCAGCGAGAGCGGTTGGCAGTAAAGCCGGGCCTGACCTGTACCTGGCAAGTCAGTGGCCGCTCGGATGTCCGTTTTGACGAGTGGGTGCGAATGGACATCCAGTATGTTCGCACCCGCAATATATGGCTGGACCTCAAACTACTCCTGCAGACCATTCCCGCCGTAATCACTGGCCGCGGCGCCTATTAGGAGCCGACGCAGATGGACAGCCTACAGGCGAGCGTCTGCATTCCCTCCAACTATCTCTGGTCGTTGATGGTATAATAGAAGCCCCGCAAGGAATTACCTGTGAACGGCCTACAGCGTGAGAATCTACGAGAAATTGAAAGCCTGAATCAGCGCGGAGGGCGCACCCTGAGCATCGTAGATTTGATCTCCGATGGTACGCTCACCGCCGAGATGGGTGGATACTTGCTGGCGAGTGTGGCAAGCGGGGTGTCGGTACTGACAGCTGCCCAACCCAGCGGGGCGGGCAAGTCTACGCTACTGGCGGATATTCTGGGCTTCCTGCCGCCTGGTGAGCAGATCGTTTCGGTGACCAGTCCGGCGGTAATTGCGGCGGGCCACCAGGAGGAGAAACCGACCTGTTATCTGGCCCACGAGATCGGTTCTGGCTCGTGGGAGGGCTATATCTGGGGTCAGCAGGTCTGCGATTATTTCCGGCTGGCCGATAGTGGTCATCGCCTGGCAGCTTGCCTGCATGCTGATACGATGGACCAACTGCGCGACCGGCTCCACAGCGCTTGCCCAGCCCTGACCAAGGATATGATCGGGGTGGTGGGACTAATCTGCTTTATGCAGATACAAGCGCGCGGCCGCCAGGTACAGCGAAGGGTGTCAGCGATTTATGGGGGCAATGGCTCGGAGTATGAGCTTGTCTATTCCTGGCAGCCGTCTGCCCAGCAATTCACTGCCCGTGACCCGGCAGCCACATTGATTGGTGAGGGCAGACGAGTCTTTGCCTCAGCGGTGCAGTTGGTGGAGGAGTTAGTGGCCGAAGACATCCGGGACCTGGCTGCTTGTCAGCAGCGAGTCGTCACCTGGTACAGGTCTGTCCCGGAACTTGGTGCCTAATCTCGTACCATTTGGCCCGCCCCAAGTAGCGTCCCGACCGGCCAGCCTCCTGCCATACCCAGGCAGTATCTACAAAGCCAAGCGGCGGCTCATATTGCGGCGGTGGAGCCACGTACTGAGCAGCCCTAACACTACTGTGAAGCCAGTTAGGGCGGCGAGGCCGACCCCGCCACTGCCGGATCCCAGGTCGATCCACGCGCCCTCCTGGGGTCGGCAATACCCGAGGACGTCTTCGGCAACTGGGCCATACCAATCGGGTAATTCCTGTGTTTCGCGTTGCTTGGCGTCATCTCGCACAGTATACCGCCTTCGCCTCTGTCGTCACTTATCCTCAGAGCTGTTCTCGCACGGGTGCTCTTTAACGTCACCGTGACACTCCCTGATCTGTTCGGGGGTGCACTCGCTGGGGTCATGCACCTCGTCCTTGAGGCAGTCAGGATGTCTCTTCTGACACATAGTCAGTCACCGCCTTTCTTTTCATGGTTATCACAAGCGGTGCAGGGCTCCTGTGGTGGGTGCGGTTCGAAAAGCCGTGCCATTGCGGCTGTCCATTTGGCCAGCGTTTTTTCGTTGAGGCGGTAATGAGTAAAATAGCCGCGCTTCTCGGGTATCACCAGGTCGGCATCCCGCAGTATCCGCAAGTGTTGGGAGACCGCGCCCTGGCTGATATCCAGCCGCGTGGCCAGCGCCCCGACGCACAGAGCATCATCCTTCAGTAGCCTAATAATTCGCACCCGGGCCTTAGCGGAGAGAATGCTGAAGATGGTGGCCAGCTTTTCCGAGTCATTGATGACATCATCCATATTAGTATCCGCTAATAGTCTAATATAGATACCATTTCATGTCAAGTCTGGGTACCCCACACAGGCAATATTAGGGGGCGCTCCAGCTTGTGCTGTCGGCATTATGTTTTTTAGTTAGACCCGCAGGTGGCCGATAACAGTGGGCGAGGTATTGACGGGGTGGGCGAAGTGCCTTACCATAAAGATAGTGGTTAACAGGCCAGTTAGCGATGGCCCAAGGAGAGTCTCTGATGAAGGTATTCAAAATCCTGCTGATATGTGTGGCTGGGGTAATAACTTCGGCCGCTTTCGCTGCGCCGTATGTTGCATTCTCCAGCCTGCAGCTCTCCCCGGACCCGGCGACGTGCAATATCGGAGATGAAATAACCGCGAAAGGCACCGTTGAGTATATGTACCAGAAGGGCTTCGTGCCCAGCTGGGGCGTCGGGGGGACGCGGGTCAGCCACGACGTACATATTGATATTGACACGCGTCCGACCGCCAATGACGCCTGGCCGGATCTGCCAGACCTTCGGGGTGCCACTGGCGGCTATTACATTGGCTATGCCGAACCTTTCCAGGAGCTGCAAGGCCGGTCGAACCCGGGCATGCACGGCTGGAGCCACAACATCGGCGGGCCCATGCGTAAGACCGTCGAAGAGCCAATAATGGATCGGGACAGTCAGGATTTCGAGTTCAAGTTCAATCTCCCGGAATGTTATGCCTTCCGGGTTCGCGCCACCCTGGACCATTGTGTGGGCTGGAACTGGATGGTCACCTGGTATTACCGCAACTGGCAGATCTTCCCCGGGCCGGGTGCCGCCGGCGAAAAGACTGTATATCTCCGGTGCAATTGCAAGCGCTACGTGCCTGTCTCTGACATCGTTACCTTCGCGGACAGCACCGGTCAGGCAACAATCAACGGAGTGGTGACCGATGTGCAACTGGGGATACCACTAAAGGGCGCCACGATCACGGCTTCGGGAGCGGGTAGCGGCAGTGCCATTAGTGACGAGCAAGGCCACTACGTGCTTAATGTTAACCTCGGCGGGACGAATGCGGCGACTGCCCAGGCTAACTTCCAGCTCCAGTCGCCGTGGAGTGCGGTGACGATAAAGCTAAAGGCCACCCATCCGAGCTGGGACCCCGGCCCGGAGCGCGTATTAATGTTCCGTACGCGGGCTAAGCGTATATTGGTCAGTGGCGAGGCCTTACGACCCGATGGGTGGGGTCAAAAGGGTACTGTTGTGGAAGCGAAGGGGCCGGGCGGGACTAGAAGATACACCACTTCATGCACCGGTCTTTACTGGATTACGTTCACCCTCCCCGAGTGGCCAAAGGGGACAGCCAAAGCGCGGGCCAATCTGCGTCTGGGTCAACCCCATCTGACTACGCCGCCGGACACTCCCGGGCCGCTGCCCCACGGAGTGACGCCCGACACGACCGATGACCCCTTCGAAAAAGCGTTAATCAAGAGGATGGAAAACTCACCGAAGTGGATGCAGGCGGCTTGGGATGAACTGGCTTACTGGAACGCGTTAACGAATGATGCCATGCATAAGGTGACCGGTGGCACGGATACGCCCAATCTGGACAAGTACTGGCAAAACCGGAAGACCCAGAAGGGCCGGATAATGAATGGCTTGAAGCTGGTTCTTGATAAGGGTCAGGGCGTTTTGTCGCCACTACCTGCTCAAGTAGACATAGCGCAGAAAGTATATGAGAACAACTTCAAGAAGAAAAAGAAGAAGCCGCCTCCCCCGGGCAGCTGGATGCAGCATGTCAAGGATCACTGGCAGGCCACGGGGGCGAACTAAGATGACTGTAACAGGCAAGATAACCTGGTGCTTGATATTAGTTGCCGTATTTGTCCTGCCCGGTGGAGAGCTGGTCGCCGAGGACGCAGCGCCGCCTGATCTGGCTCGGACTCAGGTCAGACTCCAGCAGTTGCTGCAGGATGAACTGTTCCTGGATACGGTGGTGGCGGTTGACGACGAACACGTCCTGATTATCTACACGCCGCAGGTTGAGTCAGAAGACGAACTTCTTCCCGAGCTGACCATGGCGGTATACGCCGCCGGCATCGCCGCGCCGTGGACCCAGGAGATTGGCGTGATTATGCAGACTGCGGGCCTGCCCCTGGGGCACGTTATAGTGCCCACCCAGGCGGTGAAGAACTGGGACGAAGGGCGCATCAACCTTGACGCTTTTTACTTGCAGTGGGTGATAATGCCCTATACGGCCCCAGACGCAACAGCCGCCGATATGCTACTGCAGGACTGGGAGCTGCCGGCAGGCTGGACTATCCAGGGCCAGCAGGAAGATACCCCGGAGGCAGTGCTGGCCAAAGTGGGGGTGACCATCACCGAGGAAATCCCCATCGAGGAATGGCTGGCGGCGTGGAGTGAGCTTGACACCCCGGATGGTTCACTGATAGTAGCCGCGCTGCTGACTGTAAGCGATTTGGATGTCACCGAGGTACTGGAAAGTCTGGGGGCCGCACCCGATCCCGACCAGCCCACCGTGCATCCTACCGTTACCCTTACCGGGCCGCCGGGTGTGCGGATCTCCGGGCGCTCCAACGTGCTGCTGGCCGTCACCGGCCCGAGTGCGCCTGCTCAGCAGGCCATGGATCTGCTCAAGCAGCTAACCCTGGCGGAGAAGCCTTTTGAGGGCCTGCTGGCCCAGGGCATCGCTGCTCCACCGGCTGCGGGTGCAGTGACTCCACCTGGGGAGGCCGCTCTGACGCCCCCGGCTGGGGGCACAACTGCGCCGCCGCCGACGCCGACGGGCGGTACACCGAGCACCACCCCGCCGCCAACGAGCGGTACACCGAGCACCACGCCGCCACCAACGAGCGGTACACCGAGCACCACCCCGCCACCAACGGTCTTCCCGGGGGGCGGTGAGACGCAGCCGCCGCCGATGCCGTTAGCCGCTAATAGTGTCGTCAAAGAGGCCGTGCTCTGTCAAGGCGTTGATGAAGACAATAAGCCCGAAGGGATTACCAACACATTTCCTGCTGATACGGTGAAGATTGGTCTGTATCTAAGAATGACCAACGCGCCGGGCAATACCGAGATAACTTTGGAGTGGTCCCGTGGGGAGCGATTGCTGCAGCGGCGGCTACTGTTAGTTTCCGGTAGCAGGCGGCTAATCACCTACATCTATGCGGCCCGGGCGGCGCATCTGCGGGCGGGAAGTTATGCGGTGGAGATTAAGGAAGATGACCGCCTGGTCGCCCGCTTACCGTTTGTCATCCAACCGGAGTAAGGGGTAGTGGATTGTAACCACGCACGCTACTGCGGTCTGTCTCCGGTTAGCTGGCTTTCATAGCCGCGCAGATGGCATCGGCCATCTGCGCGGTGCCCACTGCGGTGGGGTCGTCGCGAGTCGGCTTGAGGTCATAAGTCACCTGGTCGCCCGCCCGGATTACCTCGGCCACTGCCTGCTCCAGACGGTCAGCCGCCTCATCCTCACTTAGATAATGCAGCATCATCACTGCTGACAGGATGGTGGCGGTGGGGTTGACTTTATTCTGGCCCTTGTATTTGGGCGCGCTGCCGTGGGTAGGCTCAAAGAGGGCGATTTCATCCCCGATATTCGCGCCGGGAGCTACTCCCAGGCCGCCGACCAACCCGCAGGCCAGGTCGCTGATGATATCACCGTACAGGTTGGGCAGGACCAGTACATCATACAGTTCCGGCTTCTGGACAAGCTGCATAGCCATGTTGTCCACGATGCGGTCTTCAAACTCAATGCCACTATCCGTGTATTCCTCAGCGACCCGGCGGGCCGTCTCTAAGAAAAGACCATCAGTGTACTTCATTATGTTGGCCTTATGAATGGCGGTAACCTTACGCCGCCCATTGCTGATGGCATAATCAAAAGCAAAGCGGACAATCCGGGCTGACGCGTACTCGGAGATGGGTTTGATGCTTATGCCCGAATCGGGGCGGATTGCAGCCCCCGTGAGGCGCTGGATGTGCTGGATAATCTCGGCGCACTGGTCAGTATCGCGCTGGAACTCTATACCGGCGTAAAGATCCTCGGTGTTTTCGCGCACCACGACCAGATCTATACCCGGATACCGGGATTTGACGCCTTCGTAGTACTTGTAGGGGCGCAGACAGGCATACAGGTCCAATTGTTGACGCAGGGCGACATTCACGCTGCGGAAGCCGGTGCCTACCGGGGTGGTGATAGGTCCTTTTATGGCTACTTTGGTCTCGGCAATGGCGTCCAGCACCCGCTGGGGCAGGGGAGTGCCTTCCTGGGCCATTATGTCCGCTCCGGCATACTCAATTTGCCATTGAATGTGCACGCCGGTGGCTTCAACGCATTGGCGCATAGCCGCCGTCACTTCCGGCCCGGTACCATCACCGGGGATAAGAGTCACCGTATGCATATCATCGCTCCTTATGGGCGCTGCGAGGTAATTATCTGGTTGATTGTCTGGCTCGTCGTCCGGAGAGAGGAGCCTGTTAGGTGGTTAGTGCTTGGCCCAGGCGACGGACACCTTCCTGCAGATTATCCATAGAGCAGGCGAAGCTAAGCCGCACGTAGCCCTCTGCCCCGAAAGCCGATCCAGGCACAGTGCTAATATGGCCCTCCACCAGCAAGTACTCAGATAGCTGCAGCGAATCCTGAATGGGCTGGCCGGCCAGTTCAGTGCCCAGGTAAGCGCTGACGTCAGGAAATACATAGAAGGCGCCTGCCGGGGTGGTACACGCCAGGCCCGGTATCTGCTGGAGAGCGGGCACCAGGTAATCCCGGCGCTGCTGGAACTGCGCGCGCATCTGAGGCACACAATCCTGGGGACCGGTGAGGGCGGCCAGGGCGGCGTACTGGGCAATAGAATTAGGATTAGAAGTCTGCTGGCTCTGGATGCTGCCGGCCTTAGCGACAAAGTCCGCCGGCCCGATCAGCCAGCCTATCCGCCAGCCGGTCATGGAATAGGGCTTAGAGACCGCGTCCACGATTATGGTAGAGTGCTTCACTTCGTCACTCAACATAGCCGGGCTCAGATGCTGTCCGCCATCATAGATGAGGTGTTTGTATACCTCATCAGATATGATTGCCAAGTCATTTGATAGGGCAATCTGGGCCAGTCCTTCCAGTATTTCCCGGCCCCAAACAGCGCCGGTGGGATTGGACGGGCTATTTATGAGTATGGCTACTGTCCGGTCAGTGACCGCCGCCCGGACCTCGTCCAGGTCAGGTTGAAACTCGTCAGTGCCGGCAGTGACCACGGGCACTGGCTGGCCGCCGACAAGTTTGATTTGCGCGGCATAGCTGACCCAATAGGGGGCGAAGATGATCACCTCGTCCCCCGGGTCTACCAACACCTGCCAAATGTTCATCAGCGCGTGCTTGCCCCCATTACAGACGCACACCTGGTTAGAATCATAATTTATACCCAACTGCTGCTGGCTACTGTAGACAATAGCTTCCTTTAGTTCCGGAATGCCGGAGGCCGGAGTATACTTGGTGTGGCCAGCCGCCATCGCCTCCCCAGCAGCCGCACAGATGTGCTCGGGAGTGGGGAAGTCGGGCTCGCCGACCGCAAAGGAGATAACATCAATACCTTCACGCTGCATCTGCTTGGCCCGCGTGGCCATACCGATAGTCGGCGAGGGAACAATCTGCTCGGCTCGGTGAGAGATTTTCATAGTAGTGCCACCTCGTGTCAGTTTATCTTAATGCGGGTCACTTCGGCTACCCGAAGACGCTGTGTTCAATAGCTCCAGCAGTAGGGTAGAATGAACCAACCACAAAATTCGCCACGCCCGGCTATCTGTCCTCCCTGATTGAGTAGTACTGATGACTGGACGGGCAGCAGGTAGTGCTGTCCAACCGAGGGAGCTATCCCGGTGAAAGACTTTTTACGACTGTGGTATCTCGCCTGATACATCAAACCCGCCAGGAGGGGGAGAGTTGCTGGTTGAGATGCTCCAGCTCCCGGAGGGCCTCAGAGTGGTGGGGGCCCAGCCGCAGGGCCTGGTGCAACTGTTGTTTAGCTTCAATCAGGCGATACTGGCGGGCATAGGTGAGGCCCAGATGATAGTGTATTTCGGCATTCGGCGAATCCAGTGACTGGCGCACTGCCCGCTCCAGGTAAAAGGCGGCATTGTGATAATCGCCAAGGCGGAAGTACACCCAGCCGAGGCTGTCGGTGAAACTGGCAATGAGTGGAGCAATCTTCACCGCCTGGGTAATCAAGTGCTGGGCGCGGGGCAATTGCACGCCAACATCAGCGTAGGTATAGCCGATGTTATTGAGCAACATCGCATAATCTACAGGATTCAGTTGATGGCGGTAATAGGCCTGGCGACCTCGTTGCAGGGCTTGTTCAAGTAGGCCAATGCCCCGGTTGGTATCGCCATCGTACAAGTAACAGGTCCCCAGTTCGTAATGGTAATCGGCGCCGGTAATGTGCTGGGCCTCCAGCAAGAGCGGTATAGCTCGGTCATAGGCCTGGGCGATCATGTATAGGTTGCCTGCTCGGGGTAGGACAAGGGGATGTTCGGGGGCTAAGGCCAGGGCGCGGTCGGTGTTGGCTATTATCTTGGCTGGATCAACAGGTTGGGCAGTGGCACCATCTGTGGCTACTTTCAAATAGCGCAGGGCTAAGAACTCGGTGCGGAGCTGGTCAAGCGATCGGGAGGCCTGACAGCCACCAATCAACAGGGCCACGCCCAGCATAAGAAATAGGCGACTGACAATGCTGAGCTGCCTACTGGGCATCGGTGGCTTCCGATTCGCGGAAAGCTGCCACATAGTAATAAGCAATTCCAATATACAATGTGCCCTGGGCGATGGCGGGCGTAGAATATATGCCATACGGAGTAGGGTGCTGCCAGCGGGCCTGGCCAGACTGCAAGTCCAGAGCATACAGGGTGCCGTCCTTGGAGCCGATATAGACGACCTGCCCGGCAATTACCGCCGAGGCCAGCACCTCCTCACCGGTCGTAGCTCTCCATTGTATTTCTCCACTGCCCTGGTCCAGGCAATACACCTGGCTGTCGGTACATCCCACCACCACCCGGCCATCAGCTATAGCGGGGGAGGAGCGAACCTTGCCCCCCAGCGGCGCCTGCCAGGCGATTTGGCCCGAGGCCAATTCAACCGCATATACCATGGCATCGTCAGAGCCGCAGAACACTTGTTCCCCACTTATGGCGGGGGAGGAGGAGACCGGTCCGTTGGTATTAACCCGCCAGCAGAACTCGCCATCAGCAACGCGATATGCGTATAGGCTATTATCCCAGGAGCCGACCACCACCGTGTCGGCGGCGACCGCCGGGGAGGACAAGATCTCGCCCTCAGTGCGTCTTTGCCACAGAACTGAGCCGGTAGCGGCATCAATGGCCCACAATGTGCCTGATTCGTCCCCCACAAACACGTGGTCGGCGGCGGTGGCGGCTCCGCGGATAGGTCCACCCAGCCGCCGCTGCCAACGTTGCTCGCCCGAAGCGGCGTCCAGCGCATACAGATTGGCATCGGTGGAGCCGAAGATGACGGTATCGTCGACCACCACTGCACTGGCTTCAATACGGTTATTGGTAGTGAATCGGAAGCGCTCCCGGCCGCGCTGGCTGTCCAGGGCGTAGAAGCTATTGTCGCGGGAGCCGATGTAGACGATACCATCGGACACTACGGGCGAAGCGACAATAGCCCCCTCGGTGCGGGTTGCCCAGGTTTGTTTCAGCGGCGGCTCTAAAGTCTGGACTGCATAACCGGTGTGCTGGGGGTTGCCGCCCAACATGGGCCAGCGGTCAGTACCTTGGGCGGCGTGTTGGCGGCCGCTGACCACTGCTTGTAAAGCTTGTTGGGTGTGCTGGCGGCCCTCAGGCGTAGTAACCGCCTGCTGGGCCTGCTGGAGGTTAGCCTCAGCCTCATCAAATTCATGGCGCAGGCTTTGGGCAAGACCTAAAGCATAAATGGTGGCCGCAGTGGCCTGGCGGCCGCGCGTTGCCTTGAGCAATTTGCCGGTAGCCTTGTCTGATACCGAAAGTTGCCCCAGGGCGTAGGCCACTGCCCAGGAAGGCTCATGGTGGGAGCTGATACGACGCAGCAGCAGGTTAGCAGCCCGCTCCTCGCCTAACTGGCGCAACGACTCGGTGATTGTTTCGGTCAGTTGTTGATCCTCATCAGTCAGGGCCTCAATGAGTAGCTGTTCAGAGTGGTGACTGCCAATCTGGCCTAATCCCTCGGCGGCCAGCCGCCGCTGGGCACCCTGACCGGTCTTTAGGAGACGAGTAAGGTCGCTCTCCAGCACCTTAAGGTATTCTCTCGCCTGCCGGCGGACAGATGCCGCCTCGTCCTCCAGCCCCTGGATCAAGGCCGGTATCAAGTCGCGATGCAGGTGATCATCCAGATGTTCGTAGACGGTTGGGCGCACCGTCTGAGAGGAGTCAGTCATTAGAGAAGCCAGTACGCGGTGTTTAATGGGCCCTAATTCATCGGCTTGCCCCAACCAGTATGGGGCATCAACATCATGGGTTACGGCACTACGTACTATCAGCTCCAGCTCCTCAGGCGCGATATGTAGATCACGGCGGTGCTCGCCGATAATACGCAGCTCTTCGGGATACATCAGCAGGCCAAATTTCTGGAAGTTATTGAATTCCCGGGTAAGCAGATCCTGGACATCTTTCAGCTTTATCTCCTCGGCGGACATCCAGTCCTGTAGCTTCTCAGACAGGTACTCGTGGACCAGTTCGTAGGTACGACGGTCGTCGTGGCGCACACTGCGCAGCAGCCGATAGTCCACCAGTTTGGCCAGGACACGTTCTACCGTCCGCTGGCTTTGGCCCACCTCTTGAGCGATGCGCTCTGTCGGCCGGGTGGCCTTCAACTCGGAGGAAACAGCCATATCTTTGAGGATGGCTCGGGCAATGCGTCGCTCCAATAATGGCAGTTGGCTCAGAGCATAGTCGAGGTAATCAGAGAGTATCTTGGCGGCCTTGCCCAAGCGCTCGTAGGTGTGATGGGTGATAGTTCGAGAGCCGGGGGAGAGACCTTCGTACAAACGATGACAGACAATTTGCAGTTGGGCGGGTTCGATACCTTCATGGTACAGATCGTCTACTATCTCGCCTACCAGTTCTCGCTCCACCTGCAAGTCAAACTCCTGGGCGGGCTTGAGGATGGCGCTGCGAGCCTGGTTCTGGTCAAGCTTGCGCAGGCGGTACAGATGGTGCATTACGTCGGGAATCTGGGCCTCAAGCTCATGTAATGGGCCCAGAAAATCCTCGCGAATGCTAAGGACCAGATGGGTGTCAGTGGGGTCGCTTTGTAGATAATCGCGTAGCTGGCTGACAAATTCGTCGCGCACCTTCTGGCCTAATTTCACGAACAGCTCCTCGAACTGATCCAGGAAAAGTACTACCCGATGGGCAGTAATCTGGGCGGTCTGAGCCAGCAACTCAGCCAGCGGCGAGTTGACTATCTCCGCCGGCAGCTCATAGCCCGCTTCTTCAACTGCCGCCCGGGTGGCCGCGGCTATACTGGCCCGGGGGTCATCCTCGCAGCGGGCGTAGATGGTCAGCCACGGGCCGTCGGGGGCTGGCTGGTCGTCTTCATGGAGGCCCAGAAGGCGAGCCGTTACCCCGGCCTTGATCAGCGAGGTTTTGCCCACCCCAGAGCGACCGAACAGAACTGCCAGCGGCTGGCGGCTGATGAGGTCAATTAGCTGGGTTATCTCCTGGTCGCGGCCAAAGAAGAACTTGGTGTCCTGGACATCAAAATAGTCCAGGAATCGGTACGGGCCGCCGCGCAGCACAGTCAGTTCCCGGCGAGTGCGGGGGCGGCTGCGCCGGTGCTGAAACCAGTCGCGCATTCTGCCAAAGAACTCGTTGAACCCGCCGGCCTCGCGCACCAGCATATGGCGGGCTGACTGGCGAGCTTCCAGAAGGCTGACGACCTCTGGCTGAAGGCGGTGATATTCAATGCTGGCCGGGCTTTCCAGTTTCAGCTCAGTATACATCTGCTCATCGCTGACCGGCACCAGCGGGTTGACCCAGAATACCTTGCCTCCCTGGCGAGGCACGTGAGTTAAGAGGGGGCGGTCCCGCTGGGTGTAGGCAGTAAAAATTGTCAACACGCTGAAAGCGTCGGCGATGATTTCACTGATGGGCTGCAGGCCCGTGTCAATCTCGTCAGCGGTGAGAGGAAGATACTTACTATCCAGGTCACCCCCGCACTTGACGACCACTAACCGAGTAGACTCCTTGAGAGCCACCGATATGGTGTCGGGGTCATCCACGCCCGCCACCAACAGATGGTAGTCAGTGTCCGGCTCTAAATGGTGGGTGTGGAGGGCCTGCTGGAGCAGGTTGTCGGGACACATGGTAAAGATAGTGGGGAAATAGCCCTCTTTGACCAGATAGGCCAACTGGGTATGGCCCTCGGCCGGCCGGGCATCAGCCACCTGGTTGCGGACGAGCTGACAGCGCTGGGCGTGGTCGGGCACCTGTTGGGCAAATTGCTCTAAGGCAGCAGTACCCCGCCGCTCGGCCGCCAGTTCCTGAAAGGAATTTGCTACCTGCTCGCTGGCCAGTTGCTCAAGCAGCGCACTAAGGGCAATATCGTCAGGGGGGATCTTGACACTGCTGCCGATGAATAGTAGGTGCCTACCTAACTTGTGTCTGAGATCTTTAATAGATTCTGCAATAACTTCTAACATGATCCTGCTGCCCCACACTGGGACAAATGTGTGCCTTTAGCAAATAAACCACTCCACTTGGTGCTCTATCCAGTTGCTAAGCCTGCTGGGGAGTGGTTGTGGTAATATCGTTGTCCAACTAATGGTGGGCCCGGGCGGATTCGAACCACCGACCGATCGGTTATGAGCCGACTGCTCTGCCGCTGAGCTACGGGCCCGGCCACTGGGTTGTAAGTACATCGTATGTTGTGAAACTAATGGCGAGTGGCTTAGGATTATAGCAGAATATCGGCGCGAAGTCCAGAGTCTTGAGCCCCAACACCCGACGCCCAACGCCGTTAGGGACGGTTCGGCTCCGAAGAGGGACGAGTAATCTTGTGGCATATCTCGTCCGGCGAGATATTCTGAGTCGGGTGGGGGGCGTTGACCGCACCTAAGCGAACTTTCATGGGAGTAGCTACAGCATTGAGTGTCTATCGTTCACTAATGACAGCAGCGACACGCTGCCCGGCGAATTGAGGTGCGCCTATCTCAACTGTTGTATCGTATCGGTCACTTGCTTGGCAAAACTATTGATATGTTCTTGTACAAAGTCCGCGATGCCCAGGGAGGGGTCCTGGATTAAGGGTGTCAGGTCCATAGCGAAAATCAAGCCAGTAGCCACATCGGTTGCATGGCTCTCGAAATAAGTGGCCTGAGCCCGGCGCCGACCCATGGTGGCCAGATCATAGCGCTTGCCGCCGGTGATTTGCGAGTCATGAATGCCCAGTAAGGCGGCGGCCACGTTCTCATGAGCTGACACGTCCAACACCACCTTGTCGGCATCTGGCAACCAGTCCAGGTCCCGCCACACCTCGCATCCATATATGTGAGCGGGGCGACAGGCAGGGGGCAGTTCCCGTAGTGCCTGGATAGTTCGCAGGGTCACGGCAACGTGGGCACTATGCTTATCGGCGGGATTATGGGTATAGATTGCCGAGGGGCCGGCGGCCTCAATCAATGCCTTTAGCTCCTCCACCACCACTTCGTTGGCCGGGTCCCTGACGGCGGAGCTGGGATAATCCAGCAGTGCCATGAAGCCATATTCCCCCACCATCGCAGCTTTTTTCTGCTCCTGACGCCTGACCTTGACCATTTCCTCGTCGGTGTAGTTGGCATATAGGCCAGCACGGGGGCTACCACTGCCGTTGGTGACGGTGATGCCGGAAAACCACCTATCACTGTCACCATAGCACTCAATGATGCCTGGGTAGGCCAGTATCTCCAGATCATCGGGATGACAGCCTATACCTAACAGGGTGGTGCGACTGATAGCATCAGCTTCAGGGATGTCATCAGGGACGAAGATTTCAGCTCCGGGATTATGCAGTTGCATAGTAATCCTCCTTGGCAACTACAGAGTTAGTCAATAGACGGCAGACTGGCGGCAGCGATGGCCTGGCCGATGCGGCGCTCCGACTCCTCCGGCAGGTGGAGGGCCAGACTCTCGGCCAGCTGGGGGAACTGCGCCTCCAGGATGGCTTGGGCTTGGTCGAGGATGATATGCCCGCCTTCGCCGGAGGTGACTCGGCCCAAGATAAGGACGTGACGGACATCGTAGAAATCGGCATAGTGAGGGACGGCATAACCCAGATAACAGCCGATGGTCTCCAATATTTGTCGGGCGCGGTCGTCACCGGCAGCCAGCAGCGCCTGAACCGAAGCCAGTTGCTCGGCGGGAGTCTGGGACTCGTCCAGAGTAATCCCGGCCACCGGAGCCAGGCGGATCACTGCTTGCTGAGAGAAGTACTGAGAGCCGCAGCCGTAGTCTCCTGACCACTCGTCTACGGCGGCCTGCGGATTGTAATCCACCGGGACAAAAGCGACTTCATTGAGCATTCCGGTAATAGTTCCCTCTTCGTTGACATAGCCACCCGCCTCACTGGAGCCCATGGCGATCCCCAACACGGTGTCATCATCCAGTGACATGGCGCCGGCCAGGGCAGTGACGTCACCATCGTTGACTACTTCCAGGGGAATGTCACCGAATTCTTCGTGGACAATATTTATGAAAATGTCCTTTATTCGTGCCGCAAAGAGGTCAGCAGGGATCCCGCGATACAAGGAGGCGACGATGGCCCGGTTGTCAATGTAAATCCCGGCGGCGCTGACTCCGACAGCATCCACCTGGGGCAAATGGGCGGCAGCGGTGCGCAAGGCATTGGTGATCCCGTCATAGTGATATTGGGGATCATTCTGGGTCTTCGGATCCCAGGGCACTTCCTCGCTGTAAACGGCTTCACCGTCAATAACCGCCGCCACCTTGCGGTCACTGGCCCCCAAATCTATCCCGATGCGACATCCGTCCAGATGCCGGCCCACGGCCACTGCCTTCTGTTTAGGCTCAGCAACTGCCTCCGGTTCGGTAATCTCTACTATAAAGGGCTGCTCGTACACCTCGCCCATAAGTTCGGCGTCAAAGGCCTGCTCGCCGTCGGGAGAGTAGACCTGCTGAATGTGCTGGCCCACTTGCTGGGGCCCACCAATGATCACGCGCCACCCCCCGCGCAGCCACAGCAGCGTCTTGACCAGGCGCTCTACATAAGGCAGATTAGCGGCTGCCTGGGGACTGTCGGGGGCATGAACCTGGGTGGAGAAAACTGAGGTGAGACCGCTTTCTCGTTGCAGGGCAATGATTAGGGGCACGCCATCGCCCGCGGCCTCCACTGAGGCCAGAAAAGCACGATTAGCCAGTGCGGCCGGTCGAAAGTGTTCATCCAGTGGCGGCACTACCTGAGGTTTAATCAGTTGGAAAGTATTACTCATTTCTCCCGTCCTTTACTGTGAAAACATTGGGTTGAGGTCAAGGGGAGGCGACTTCCTGTCTCTCCGTTGATGATTATAGCACACCATTGGGTACCTTTCAAGGAGAGCCGCCAGGTGACTATTGCTGGGTGACTTTTTCCACAAACTCTGCAAACTCCCGCCGGAAGCGGTCGGCGCTAAAGCGCAGCGCATTGGCGCGGCAGCGCTGTTTGTCAAAGCTCATGGACTGGAAGCGATGCATGGCCTCAGCTAAGGAATCGGGTGTTTGCTGGTCAAAGAAAAACCCGGTTTCGCCGTCAATGATGGTCTCGGTAGCCCCGCCGGCCCGGTAAGCAATAACCGGCCGCCCCGCACTCTGGGCCTCCAGCGAAGCGATGCCGAAGTCTTCTTCCTGGGGCATTATAAACGCCCGACAGCCAGCGACATAGTGCTCTACCTGCTGGTCGTCGCACCAGCCCAGCAGCTTAACTGTAGGCCCGGCCTGGCTGGTCAGGCGCTGCTGCTCGGGGCCGTCACCTATTACCACCAGAGGCAACCCCAGCCGATTGAAGGCTTCAACAGCGATGTCAATTCGCTTGTAGGGATTCAGAGCACTGACGATTAAGAAATAATCCTCATCCTCATCGGTGGGGAGGAAGCGGTCGGTGTCCACCGGCGGGTAAATCACTTCAGCATCGCGGTTGAAGTAGCGACGAATGCGCTGTTTAACTGTCTGGGATATGGCCACGAAATGAGTGACCCGGGGTGTCCCCCGCCGATCCCACCACCGCAAGACGGGCAGTGTCGCCCGCACCAGGCCCTTGGTAATTGCCCCCACCGGCAGACGGCTAATATACTGGTCACTCCAGAACCACAGAAACCGCGCTGGCGAGTAACAATAGCAGATATGCTTAGCATCGGGCGCCGGCCGCACGTTCTTAACCCAGGCGCTGGAAGCGCTTATCACCAGGTCATACTGCTGCAGGTTCAGCAGCTCCACGGCCAGCGGCATCAGCACAAACAGCCGACGATGGAGGCGACCAGTGCCCGGCAACTTCTGCAGAAAAGAAGTGCGGATGTCCCAATCTTCCGTCACACCACGCATCTTAGCCGCATCATAAAGCAGGGTGTAAACTGGCGCCTGAGGGTAAAGTGTATGAAGCTGGGCCAGCACCCGCTCAGCGCCGCGCATCCCCTGCATAAGATAATCGTGGACCAGTGCAATGCGCATATGTGGTTTAATGCTCCCGGGCAGCAGGTCTGATGAGTCGCCTGGTTGGTGTCGTCAGCCAAACTTGGCAGCAGATGATTCATTTAGGCACATCCAATAGGTTTACCTTCCCGGAACAGATGCGTTGCATCCTGGCGCCCGCCACCTTAGTGAATAGCTTGGCCTAGTGACGGAGTTCGAGCTCGGCCCACACACCGAGATGGTCGGAGATAGTACCGCCAAAGGTGCCGCAGCGCAGCACGCGCCAGTGGGGTGAGGGCCAAATATGATCAATGCGCCATATAGGTAGGGAACTGGGGAAGGTGTAACCAAAGCCATAGCCCCGTGCAGCGAAGGCATTGGTCGCTAGCGGCACAAGCGGATTCCAGACAGATGCGCCAGGTGGGGTGTTAAAGTCGCCGGCGATGATGAAAGGCCCAGTCTGCTGTTGGGCCCAGGCGGCGATACTCTCAATCTGCTCGCGGCGGGCCCGGGCGGTAGCACACAGATAAGCGCGCCGGGCACCACGGGCGCGCCGCAGGGACTGGCCGCGGCCAGCGACAGTCAAGTGTACGTCTATCAGGCCGACGGTCTGAGAACCAACTGAGGTGTTCACTGCGAATGCCGGCCGCCAGCTCTGGCCCAGTTGCTGAATGCGGCAATCTTGGATTTCGTTGCGGACGAAAACCCACTGGCGACCGTGACCAGCGAAGTTCCAATCGCTGAGGGTGTCCTGCCAGGCGCCGCCGGCCTCCTGCAAGAATACAATGTCAGGACCGAGACGTTCCAGTTCAGCTTTCACCTCTGCGACTCGGCCGTGCTCCCGGTGGACGTTCCAGGTGGCGACTACGATACGCTCACCGTCCCGGGGGCGGGCCGGCAGTGAAAGCTGGAGGCCCATCAGGGCAAGTAGAGTGAACACAAGCAGCAGACCCGCAGTGAGGCCCGCCAGGCGGTCACGGCCGAATATGCTGGCAAAGAGTGCAGGCGCCAATGGCCCCAGCCAGATAAACGGCGGGGCATAGGCCAGCAGGACACTGAGCCAACAGCCCTCACCGGGCCAGCGCTGGAGCAGCCAGACCAGGACCAGTACGAATGCGCAGACTCCGACCACGTAGCGTGCCCACCGGGGGCGCCTATGCCTTGAGCTTTTCTTGTTCATAACTGCTGTTATTCATAGCTGTGACCTGTCCAGACCTTCCAGCAGCACCTGCCGCATTATGGACACCGGGGCACTCTGGCCCGTCCAGTATTCAAAGGCAATAGCGCCTTGATGGACCAGCATGCCAGTGCCATCCAGAGTGCGCGCGCCGACCTGCTGGGCGGCGGACAGCAGAACCGTCTGGCGCGGATTGTAGGTCAGATCGCAGACCAGTTGGTGGGGCCGCAGCCACTCGGCCGGTACTGCTGGCGGGACATTTTCGTGCGGATGCATGCCCACCGGTGTGCAGTCTATGATTATGTTGGCGCTGCTGACCGTCTCTGCCGCCTCGGAAGTGTCCAGACCTATCGCTGCTACTTCTGACAAAGAGCTGTGCTGGTTGATTAGCGCGGCCAATTGCTGGGCCCGCGAGATGGTGCGATTGACGATGGCCAGTTGGCTTGCCCCCGCCCTGGCGACTGCCAGGGCCACCGCCCGAGCCGCTCCCCCCGCGCCGATGATAACTACCTTCGTATCTTGTATCTCTTCACCGTGCTCGGCGAGTGAGCGCAGAAAGCCGGGCCCATCGGTATTGTAGCCAGTCAGGTGACCGTCAGTGTTGACTATGGTATTGACTGCCCCCAATATTTGGGCGGTTTCGGAAACTTCATCCAGATACTCCACCACCGCGGTCTTGTGGGGGATAGTCACATTAAGGCCCCTCATCTGCAGGCCGCGGAGGCCCTGTATGGCCTCGGCAACCAAATCCGGCGGGACAGCGAAAGGCACATAAGCCCAATTAAGCTCCAGATGACGGAAGGCGGCATTATGCATCGGAGGTGAGAGGCTGTGGGCGACCGGCCAGCCTATCACCCCGACTATCTGGGTACTCCCATTGATGTCAACAGCAGTCTCAACTTTCATGATCATCTGGCCCAACTACCTGGGGCAACATCCCCCTTTGTTCCAAGCGAGCCAGGCACCAGGCCTCAAATGAGCGATTGAGGCGAGTCACAAAGAACTCGTGGGCAGATAGTGGCCTGACCAGAATAGTGTACATACCCAGCCAATTGCCGCCCAGTATGTCGGCCAGCAACTGGTCACCAATCATAGCGGTGTGCTCCGGGATGGTACCAGTATGGCGCATAGCGTCCCGAAACCCACCGGCAAAGGGCTTGCGCCCCAGGAAGAACCGGCCAACTGCGGGCACTTCCAGTTCGCGCTCCAACCGGCTGATGCGGTTGCCGCTAATAGTGTTCGACAGCAGGCAGACGGCAAACCGCTCCTGGGCCTGCTGTATCCAGTCCAGTCGCTCCGGAGCAATGTCGTAAGCCTGCCACGGGGTCAGGGTGTTGTCCACATCAATAACCAACCCGCGGATTCCCTTCTCCACGAGAGCCTGCTGGTCAATATATTCCAGCCGCTGAGCAATCTGGTTGGGACAAAGCTTTTCTATCAATGCTTACCTCGCTCCTGCACCGCGAATTCTGCGGATGGCAGCCTGATGCTCTCCGTACGTTTGAGAAAAGATGTGGGTGCCATCGCCGCGGGCCACATAGTACATATACCCAGTGGTGGCCGGCTTCAGTGCCGCTTGCAGCGAGGCCAGTCCGGGATTAGATATCGGACCAGGGGGCAAACCCTGATGCAGATAAGTATTGTAGGGCGACTGAATCTTCAAGTCTTCATGGGTTAGCCGCCCCTTACGCTCGGGCAGGGCATACTGGACGGTCGCGTCACATTGCAGCTTCATCCCGGCCCGCAAGCGGTTAAGCAGCACCCCGGCAATCAGGGGCCGCTCCTGGTCCACTTGAGCCTCTTCTTCAATTAGAGACGCCAGCGTAACCACCTCGTTCAGACTACCCCACCGTTGTGCCGGCGGCGTCACCTGCCATAAAGGAGCCACAAAGCGGGTGCGAAACTCCTCTATCATTTGGGCCACAATCCGCTGCGGCTCAACCCCCACCTGAAACTGATATGTTTCCGGGAATAGATACCCTTCGGCTGAAGTAATCGGGGAGGGCAACCGGATTTGGAGACTTTCCTCAACAGCTTGGGCCGTAGCAGCGGCGCGGAACTGCTCGGCATCGGCAAACAAAACCTTCTGGGATAGAACCGCCACTTCCGACACAGTTAGCCCCTCGGGCACGGTGAGGCTGACCACCGCCTGACGCCCTTCGGATAGCAGGTCAATGATCTGTGGTACGGACATATCTGGGGATAGTTGGTAGTACCCGCTCTGGAGCCGGTGGGCTTGGCCATGCAGCAGGGCGTATATCTGAAAGGTTAGGGCGGAGCGCAGATAGCCAGCCCTGGCTAAGGCAGCAGCAATGTCTCCCGATCCCATGCCTGGTTGAATATGGATGATCTGAGTATTGGTGTTGGCGGGGGAGTGAGGCGCCCGCAGGGACCGGGTGTAGGCGGCGGCCATGACCAACACCGCCGCCACCGCGACCAGTGGCACCAGTATCCGCAGCCAATTATGGTGATGGGTGCTCCTGGGAGTTGTAATCATCGCTATGTGCGTCCAGATAATTCTGCAGAATTAGAGTGGCGGCTACCTTATCAATATGTTGGCGGCGCTGGCGGCGCTTGGCCTCCGCGGCAATCATGGTCTTCTCAGCGATGACTGTGGTGAGGCGCTCGTCCCACAACACCACTTCGGCGGATGTAACCTGGTCTAAAGCCTCGGCAAACTCAGCCATCTGCTGGGCGGCCGGCCCGGGCTGGCCGCTGAGACTGGTGGGCAGCCCCACTACAATCCTCTGAGCCTGCCGATCGCGGGCAATGGCGGCCAGTTGACGCAGGTCGTCGTCCCCACAGCCGCTGCGCACCAGCGTCTCCACGGGCAGGGCAATCTTGCCGTCTTCGTCGCTAATGGCAATTCCGATGCGCTTGTGGCCCACATCCAGTGCCAGGATCCTCATTTACTCCGGCTCCTGACCGACGCACTTCGCAATGGCCTGGTGGGCCGCGGCAAACGCCTCGGCAATGGCACTGGCCCGCCCCCCACCTTGAGCAAAATGAGGCTGTCCACCCCCACCACCCCCGGCGGCCGCTGCCGCCGCCTTGATTATCTCACCTGCATTAATGCCTTGCTCAATGAGGTTATCGGGGACCTTGCACACGAATATTGCGCTCTCGCCGTGCGGGGTGGCGAGGAAGACCACGCTATTGGGATGCTTGTCTATTAGTTGATCGGCCAGATTGCCCAGCATTTCCGGGTCAGCGTCGTCAATCTGATAGGTTATGAGGGAAACATACCCTATCTCCACGGCACTCTCGATGAGCTCGTCAATATTGGCGGCGGCTTGCATTCCCCGGGCCAACCGCAACTGCTTTTGCAGGTCAGCATTTTGCTCCTGTAAAGCCTTTACTCTGTCAGGCAGTTCTTCGGGGGGGCAGTTCAGTTCGCGAGCGGCTTGCTGCAAGCTGTCCTCCAGGCTCTGGCTGCGGTGGAGCACCGCCAGACCGGCAACGGCTTCAATGCGGCGGATGCCGGCGGCAATACTGCTTTCGCCAGTAATGCGGAACGAGCCGATCTCACCGGTATGAGCGCAGTGGGTGCCGCCGCAGAGTTCGGCGCTAACGTCACCCGCCCGCACTACCCTAACCGTCTCGCCATACTTCTCACCAAACAGGGCAATGATGCCTTCAGCCCTGGCCTGCTCCAGCGGCACACCATCCTCGCAGACCACCGGCAGGTCAGCCACAATCCACTCATTAACCTGTTCTTCCACCTGGCGCAGAGTGTCAGCGTCAATGGCCTGGTGGTGGGTGAAGTCAAAGCGACACCGATCAGGGGCGACCAGTGAGCCGGATTGGCTGACGTGCTCACCCAGGGACTGGCGCAGTGCCGCCTGGAGCAGATGAGTGGCAGTATGGTGACGCTTGATGGCATTGCGACGCTCAATGTCAACCTGCGCAGTAACCGTCTCGCCTTGGCTGATTTCGCCATCAGTCACTGTCCCCACGTGCAATACACTATCCCGGACGGGCAAAGTATTGCTGATTTGCACGGTCCCATTGGGGCCGCGGATTGCTCCCGTATCACCTACCTGCCCCCCCCGCTCAGCGTAGAAGGGAGTTTTATCCAGTAATATCTCTACTTCCTGTCCCTGTTGGGCCTTATGAAGCTTCTCCTTGTTCACCCATAGGTTTAGTACCACCGCCTCGCCGCTCTCCTGTTCATAGCCTGTGAATTCCGCTTTCCCTTCTATTGTCCACTGTTCGGTCAGATTGGCCCCCACCTGCTGGAGGCCTACAACCTCGCCCCGAGAGCGTTCGCGCTGCTGCTGCATGGCAGCCTGGAAGCCCGCCTCATCTACGGTCATGTCCTGTTCAGCAGCCAGCTCTGTGGTCATATCCAGCGGAAAACCATAAGTGTCGTAGAGGGTGAATGCCTGGTCGCCGGGTATGACAGTTTGGCCCCGTTTCTGTAAGTCTGCACTCATCTCGTCAAACAGATCTATACCTTGCTGGAGGGTAGCAGCAAACCGCTGCTCTTCCTGCTCCAGGATATTGATTGAGAAGTCCTCGCGAGGGGATAGTTCCGGATAGGCTTGGCCCATCGCTTCCCGCACAGCGGGTAGCGCCTTATACAGGAAAGGGCCCTCGGCGCCGGCCTGCTGTCCGAAGCGATAAGCGCGGCGAATGAAGCGGCGCAGGACATATCCGGGACCTTCATTGGAGGGCACCACGCCGTCAGCCATCAGAAAGGCAGCGGCCCGCAGGTGGTCAGCGATGATACGCAGGGCCACGTCAGTATCATCGTCCTGGCCATATTCATAGGACTGGCGGCGATACTGGTTGATTTCATCCAGGCTGCGACTGAGGATATGCCACAGCTCGTCAGTCTCAGCGGTATAGCGCTTGTTCTGCATCACCAACGCCAGCCGCTCCAGCCCCATGCCGGTGTCAATACCGGGTTGGGGCAGCGGCGTGAGCGTGCCGTCTTCGGCTTCGGTGTACATCTGAAAGACCAGGTTCCACAGTTCCAGGTATCGCTCGCAGCGGTCGCAGCCGACCTCACAGCCGCCGGGACATCCCCTATCCTCGCCCAGGTCTACGAATATCTCGCTACATGGACCACAGGGCCCCTCCCAGCGGGCCTTGGGCCACCAGTTATCCTCGCGGCCGAAGCGGGAGATGCGCTCTTTGGGAATGCCAATGTGCTGGTGCCAGATTTCTTCGGCTTCATCATCTTCGGTGTAGACGGTGAACCAGAGCCGCTCCTCAGGCAACTGGAGCACATCGTGGACGAATTCCCAGGCATACTCAATGGCGCCCTTTTTGAAGTAGTCGCCAAAGGAGAAGTTGCCCAGCATCTCAAAGAAAGTATGATAGCGATTTAGGTAGCCCACTCCCTCTATGTCGCCGGTACGGGTACACTTTTGGATGCTGACGGCAGTAGGAGCAGGGGGCGGCTCTTCACCGCGGAAAGCGGCCATATAGGGCTGCATGCCGGCACTGGTGAAGAAACTGGTCGGGTCATCACGCAGCACCAGTGGGGCACCGGGGTGAAGAACCCGGTGGCCGCGCTGGGCAAAGAAGTCAATGAAGAGTTCTCTAAGCTGCTGGGTAGTCACTATGGTTAATCTCTTACTGGTAAGGCTTAGTTGCCGGTCTAGTCGAAGATTTGGCGCAGCTTATCAATGGCTTGGCGCTGGAGGCGAGAGACATGCATTTGGGATATCCCCAGACGGCTTCCCACCTCCTGCTGGGATAGCTCTTCAAAATAGCGCAAGGCTATGATGACCTGCAGGCGAGGTGGCAATTGGCGTAGCGCTTGAAGTAGCTGGTCGCGATCGGCGATCAGATCCAGGCGGGGATCTTCAGTTCCGGCCTGGTCGGCCAGAGACTGCTCATCATCACCAGCCGGATTGGTGGTGGCGTCCAGGCTGAGTAAGTCATAATGCCGGCCCACTTCTACGGCTTGAATTAATTCCTCTTCTGAAACTGCCAGCTCCCCGGCTAACTCGGCATAGGTGGGGGCGCGGCTGTAGCGCTTGGCCAGGACTTCACGTGCCTGACGGGCCTGGATGCTTAGCTCCTGGACCCGGCGCGGCACATGGATGCCCCAGGTGCGATCCCGGAAATGGCGTTGAATCTCGCCCCGGATGGTGGGGATAGCAAAGGTGGCGAATTTGGTACCGCGCTGGGGGTCAAATCGGTCCACAGCATTAATCAGGCCCAGGTGCCCGACACTGAGCAGGTCCTCGTAGGCTTCGCCTGCCTCGGAATATTCCCGGGCTACGTGGCGCACCAGGCCCGCATGGTGGTTGATCAGGTAATCACGTAGCTTGGGGTCCTGTGTGCTACACAGTTGCTTGAATAAGTTTTGAGTAGAGAGCTCGTCCCAGCCGGAGACCATCCAGGTCACCTCGCCGCGCGCTTGGTCATGATGACTTTGGTACCGCTGCCCGGAGCACTCTGGACCTGGACACTGTCAGCAAGCTGATGTATCAGGTATAGCCCCAATCCACCCTCTACTGAGGGTGGCTGGGACAGGTCTAACTTTACCCGATCCGGTTCAAAGCCCTGGCCAACATCTTCCACTTCAACGCGTAGCTCTCCTGGGCGGGGAGAAAACCGGATGAGAATTGGCTCAGATACGGGTCCAGATTCCTCGGCCGCGAACGCATGGTCAATGGTGTTGGTGCAGGCCTCGGAGACCGCAACCTTCATATCGTCAATGTCGTCCACGGTCAGTCCTGCTTGAGCTCCCATACCCGCCACTACCAGGCGGACTACCGAAATGTAGCGGGGGTCGCAGGGCACTTTGAGTTCTAACACTCCAGCTTCAGCCATCTCACTGCCCCCCCTCTTTGTCCCGGGTCTGGGCCATAGCCCGTCTCTGCTCGAGAAGCTGTTGGGCCTGGCCGCGATCTTCACAAACATTAAGAAGCTCGCGGGTCCCGGAGATGTCAAAGACTTTAAGCACGTTAGCGCGCTGGCAAACCACAGCCAGGTCGCCATCGCGCTCATTGGCTCGTTTAGCTGCTCCAAGTAATATGCCTAAAGCCACACTGTCAATGTACTCTACCTCGCCTAAATCTACCAATATCCATACCAAGTCACGATCAAAAGTCTCGGCGAGCGACTCCTGGAACTGCGGGGCAGTATAGGCATCTAACTCGCCGCTGAGAGAAAAGACGGTCAGCCAGTCACCTTCAGTCGCGGTCTGTACTTTCATGCTGATCACCTTTTTGCTGGTCACTGCGCGGAGACACTTGTTGCCCTCGGCGCAGTTTCTCCAAGTATTGGGCTATCCGTTGTTCCCGCGGGTTGTCCTTGGGTTGATAGTATTGACGGCTTACCAGTTGGGGCGGGAGGTACGACTGCTTCACCCACCCCCCTGGATGGTCATGGGGATACAGGTACTGTTCCCCTTCGGCCTCTGGTCGGGGCCCGCCCGCCAGGTGAGAAGGCACCTGGGCCCCACCTTCCTGGCGCACATCCCCTCGAGCCGCAGCGATGGCCTGGTAGGCCGAGTTGCTTTTGGGCGCCACGGCCAGATGGATAGTAGCCATCGCCAACGGTATCTGGGCCTCGGGCATCCCTACATATTCTACCGCATCAGCGGCATTGAGAGCAACCCGCAGGGCGGTGGGATCGGCCAACCCTACGTCCTCGGCTGCCTGAATGACCAGGCGGCGGGCGATAAAACGGGGGTCCTCGCCGGCTTCCAGCATCTTTGCCAACCAGTAAATGGCTGCATCCGGGTCCGAGCCGCGCATGCTCTTTATGTACGCCGAGATGGTGTCATAGTGCTCATCGCCAGCCCGGTCGTACTTCAACACTGGCTGCTGGAGAGCCTCCTCAATCTGGTTCAGACTGACGACTCGGCAGCCCGAATCATTAGGTTGAGTAGTCACTACCGCCAGCTCCAGGGCGTTCAGGGCGGCGCGGGCATCGCCGCCGGCATTCTCAGCTATGTGGGCCAGTGCGCCCTCCTCAATTTGTATTGTCAACTCACCGAGGCCGCGCTGGCTATCAGTTAAGGCCCGCTCCAGCAGGACTGTTATATGCTGGGGCTCTAAAGAGTGGAGAGTGAACAGGCGGCAGCGGGACAGCAGCGGCGAGACCACGGTGAAATAGGGATTTTCGGTGGTCGTACCGATGAGAGTAAAAGTGCCATCCTCGACAGTGGGCAGCAAGGCATCCTGCTGGGCCTTGTTGAGGCGGTGAATCTCATCGAGAAATACAATCGTGCCCTGCTCGTGGAACTTGCGCCGATCAGTAGCCTCGCGGGCAATGCGGCGAAAATCCTCTACCCCGCTGCTCACCGCGGACAACAGCTCAAAGTGAGACTGGGTACTTTGCGCTATGATATAGGCGAGGGTAGTCTTACCGGTGCCGGCTGGGCCATGGAGGATCATAGAGGGCAGAGTATCGGCTTCGATCGCCTGGCGGAGTAGTGATTGTGGTCCTACCAGATGCTCCTGGCCCACCATCTCGGCCAGATTTCGGGGTCGCATCCGGGTGGCCAGGGGTGCCTGGCTGGAGTTGCGGGTCTGCTCGAATAGATCCACGCCGGGTTCCCTCCCCGCCATCGGGTCAAGTAGCAACAAAAGGACGCCCCGCCGCAGCCGTGCATCCGCAAGTCCCCGAACCCAGATTCAAAGTGGGTGCCCTCCCATGAGCTTTGCGTTTCCCCGCAGGGATATCACGCCACTCACGGAGCCCGGGCTCCCTCTCGATGGGTGTTGGCCCGGGACTATTAGGACGTCACGCACCAAGCAGGGCGATCTTCTGTTAGTCATAGTATACCATACTGGCCTTTTCAGTGCAATATACCAGGTAGTGTTGGCTGGCATGATACCTACTCATCAATTTGCCGGCCCGCGGCGATCAAATCGCACACCTCACGGACTGCTCCGTGGCCGGCGGCTGCTTGGGTAACATAGTCAGCTTTCTGTTGTATTGCCGGCACGGCATCGGCCGGTGCGGCCCGGTGAGTGACTTGGTCCATAGCGGGCAGGTCGGTTACATCGTCGCCTATATACAGCGCCTGGTCGGGAGTCAATTCCCGCTCAGCGAGCACCTCCCTAATGACTGCGGCTTTGTCTCGGCAGCCCATGTATACGGCCCGGATGCCCAGCCGCGCGGCCCGGGCGGTGACTATCGGCGTTTCATCAGCCGTCACTAATACTACCTCCACGCCCAGCTTCTGGACCTGCACCAGGCCCAGGCCATCACGTACATCAAACCGTTTCAGGGCTAAGCCATCAGGGCCGTAATACAGGCCTCCGTCGGTAAGGGTCCCGTCCACATCCAGAATAAGTAGTTTAATAGGCTGCGGCGGCCAGTTGGATGTGTTCATTGAGTTGCTCCTTGATTAGGGGATGATACAGTCAGCGGTTCGTCTCGGCCGGGTTGGGCCAGGATTCTCTCCTCATCCAGATGTAACACCATTAGGGGCATACTAATGCCCGTGGTGAACATTTTCCAGACGTCTGGCGCACCTAACTCATACTGCAGGCAAACCTGGTCGCCTGACGGCGCGATGCAACTGGAACCCACCCCCGAGAAGACCTCCTCCAATTCAGGGTCATCGGTAATCTGGTAAAACTTGCTGTCTGCCAATCGGTAGACCCACAGCAGGTACTCGTAGGAATGTGGCGGGGTCTCGACTTTCACCAGAATATAACGACCGCCCAGGCAATTCCCTAACGATCTGGCATAGGTCTCCAACGGCGGGCTAAGATGATAGCTTAGTCCCTGGGACGGGTTCTCCGATATTAGGTGGTAATACTCCGTCTCGCCCGATTCAAGCCCGCGGATACCAACCCACTCTTCGCTTGACAACGCCGTTCGTTTGATTCCCTCCACCGTGCGCATTCGAATCGGGTGAGGTGTGCCGTCTGGTAGTCGGACTCGCTGCCACTGTCCCTCGCGAGGACGGAAATACAGGACTCTCCCTGTCTTGTCCCACATCACTTGAGCCACCGATTGCTCCCAGATGGTCAATTCAACGGCGCCATCACTGGACACGACCATCAGAGGATGCTCCTTGGCATCCGGCCTTTGTTGGCGGTAGGCAATCCATTGTCCATCGGGAGAGATAACTGGTAACCAAGCATTCTCGGCAATCTTGCGCAGGTTGCTGCCATCAGCATTTAGGGTCCACAGTCGGGGTGGCTCGTTCTCCGTCTCCGAATCGTTTATCGGCATGGGAGCAGCTACGATTGCCAACCGCTGGGCGTCAGGAAACCACAACACCTGGTCAGGCATTTCCACAGTTTCCCCCGAGGGTGAGTATATAACCTCGCCCGTGCCTGTAGCCAGGTCAATTATGACTACGCGAGGGCCCATCGCCTGCAGCACCGACTGCATCGAGGCTTTCTGGTCCCATGGACGGAAAAAGGGCATTAGGGGCGGATTCTTGAAAGGAGCGATCTTCGGCATTGCGCACAATGCCAGGCGTCGACTATCAGGAGACCAGGCCACGGAAACAGGGAAAAAATACTCCGTGGAGATGGTGCGCGCCACCCCGCCGGGTTGCTCTATCAGCACGGGGGTAGCGTGGGGCCCGTAGAGTTGCTGGAGGCTGTCCGGGTGCTGCCGGAGAAATCTGGCCAGGGTCCAGCCGCCCCCAATAATGGCTATGGACACCACTACTGCACACCCGCCACATCCCCACAAACCAAAGCGAGCAGCCCGACTGAGGCCCTGAGGGCGGGGGGATTGAGTTGGGCGGCCCTTAGTGGAGTTCATTTATGATGATAATTCACTTCTTAGCCTGGCTTTACCTTCCCGTTGGCGGGGCGGGTCGGCTTGACAAAGCCAGGATGAGGTTGGTATTCTAAAGACCGCGACTGAATCAAGCGAACCGCTTCTCTCCCTGACGATGCAACCCAAGCGCCTGGTAATCTTAGGCTCTACCGGCTCCATTGGCGTCCAGACACTGCAGATCGTTGCGGCTCATCCCCAGCGTCTGGCAGTAGTTGGCCTGGCCGCCGGCGGCAACTGGACGAAACTGCTCCAGCAGGCGGAGCAGTTTTCTGTCAGTATGGTGGGGCTGGCTGATGAGCAGGCGGCTGCTGAATTCGCTGAACAGCAGCCGCAGCGACAGGTGTATGCTGGTCAGGAGGGGTTGAAGGAGTTGGTGGCCGCCGCCGAGCCGGACCTGGTGGTAGGCGCTATATCCGGGATTGCCGGGCTGGGACCAGTGATGGCCGCTTTGGCGGGTGGCTGCGATGTAGCGCTGGCTAATAAAGAGCCACTGGTGGCGGCGGGGGAACTGGTGACTACCACCGCGCGCCGCGCCGGAGCCCAGCTTCTACCCATAGACAGCGAGATATCAGCAGTGTTTCAGTGCTTAGCCGGCCAGCGTCGCCAGGATGTGGACAAAGTGCTGCTCACTGCCTCCGGCGGGCCTTTTGCCGATCTGGAGGTGGATGAATTGCGCCAGGTTACCCCCCAGCAGGCTCTGGAGCATCCCACCTGGGAGATGGGGCCGAAGGTAACTGTAGACTCGGCCACCCTGATGAACAAAGGATTTGAGGTCTTTGAGCTGAAATGGCTATTTGGCCTACAGTTTGAGCAGATTGAAGTAATAATACATCCGCAGAGTATTATCCACTCACTGGTGGAGTTTTGCGACGGGAGTGTGCTGGCTCAATTAGCGCTACCGGATATGCGGATACCCATACAGTATGCCCTCTTCTATCCCGAGCGGATGAGCAATGAGTTTCCGCACCTGGACTTGGTGGCGGCCGGGCCGCTTACCTTCACTCGGCCAGATGTGGAGAAATTCCCCAATCTGCGCCTGGCTTATCAGGCCGGCCAGGCCGGGGATAGCTATCCGGCGGTGCTGAATGCGGCTAATGAAGTCGCCGTGAACTTGTTTTTGCAGGAGCAGATTGGCTTTAGCGATTTGCCGTTTCTGGTCGAGCGCGCCCTGGAAGCCCATGAGCCGATTTCTCTGGATGATCTGGAAGATGTCAGACGGGCAGATGCGTGGGCGCGAGATTACACTTACAACGTAGTTAAGCAAACTTAATACTTTCACCCTTCATAGGATAGTGACATGATTGAACAAATTGGTGGTGTAGCAAATAGCATAGCCGCGGTAGTAGTAGTGCTGGGCCTGTGCATATTCGCTCACGAGTTCGGACATTTCGTGGCGGCGAAACTCTCGGGGATGCACGTGAAGGAGTTTGCCTTCGGGCTGGGCCCGGTGCTATTCGGACTCCAGCGCGGGGAGACTCGCTATAGCCTGCGGGCCATTCCCTTTGGCGGGCTTAATGACATTGCCGGTATGGAGCCGGGCCAGCGGGACGTAGAGCGCGGCTTCTACACCCGCCCGCGGTGGATGCAAGTAGCCACTATCGCGGCGGGAGTGTTTATGAATGTGGTACTGGCGGTGGTACTGTTCTGGGGGCTGGCGGTGTTTAGTGGCGTGCCCATCGCTGACAGCCCGGGTACTTTTATAAGCGGCGTACTACCCGACCAACCAGCGGCAGCGGCCGGCCTGCAAGCCGGCGACCGGATTGTCGCTATTGACGGACATACCCACAGCCTGGCGATTGATAAGGTGCGGCCGGATTCATTGGCTGACAGTGCTGGCCTGAAGGAAGGTTACTACATTCTGAAAGTTGGTGGCCGGGACGTCAGTGTGCCGGCGGAGTTGATAGAAGTGCTAATGACGGCGGCCAGCCAAACGGTGCCAGTAGCGGTGGTGAACCCCTATGTCAGCAGCATAAGTGAAAGCATACACATGCTGCGATTACCCGCATTGACGCCGCAAACGATGGATGAGGCAGGGGCCGCGAGGATGGCCGAGGAGGAACTGGGAATAAGTTTTGCGCCTATGGGTCAGCAGACGATCGTTCGCTATATCTCCACTCACCCGGATACGCCTCTGGCCCTCACCCTCCAGCGGGAGGGACAACAGGTGGTCAGGACCGTGAAGTCGAAGGTGGTGTGGGACCGTCTGGAGACGGTAACTGCCGATGGGCGCATCGCTGCCCCCCATCGGCGCACGGGGCGCATTGGAGTGATTCTGTCCCCCCGGTTGCGGCGAACCGGGCTGATTGAAGGCCTGCAATATGGAGCGAAGCAGTCAGTTCTGGCGGTGCTAACGGTAGTGGACATACTCCATAGCATGCTGCGCGGCGCCGTGGCCATCCAGCCTACCGGCCCGGTGGGTATAATAGCGGCCACTGCTGCCCAGGCCAAGGCCGGCTGGGGTGCTGTAATCTTGTGGGCCGGTATAATTAGTGCTAACCTGGCGGTGATAAATCTCTTGCCGATACCACCATTTGATGGCTTCCACCTCATTCTGATTGGCTACGAGGCCGTTGTGCGCCGCCGCGTCCGGCCCCGCCACGAGACCATAGTGCGCCTGGCAGGAATTATGGTTATCGTTATGTTCTTTGCCTGGCTGGTGGCCAAAGATGTTACTAATCTCATCCTGTACGGAACACCGTAAGATAGTGGACAGTGGACAGGCGACAGGCGACAGTGGACAGGAACGGCAAGTAACGGCAGAGGCCAATGATGACCGCAGATCAGGATAATCTGTCTGCTCTTGCGCCTCGCCGCCGTACCCGGGCGGTAATGGTCGGGGAAGTGCCAATCGGCGGCCGGACGCCAGTCTCGGTGCAGACTATGACCAAGACCGATACTGCTGACACCGAGGCTACCCTAACCCAAATCCGCGCTGCTGCGGCGGCCGGTGCAGACATTGTCCGGGTCGCCATCCCCAATGCTCAGGTGCTGGACAGCTTTGAGCGAATTACTACCAATAGTCCCCTTCCTGTTGTAGCCGACATTCACTTTGATTATCGTCTGGCGGTAGCTGCCGCCCAGCGCGGTGCCGCCAAACTGCGCATCAATCCGGGTAACATTGGCGATGACCACCGCCTCGCGGCGGTCATCGAGTCGGCCCAGGCGGCGGGTATTCCGGTGCGGCTGGGGGTAAATGCGGGGTCGCTGGAGAAAGATATTCTGGCCAAGTATGGCCATCCTACCGCTGAAGCCCTCGCCGAAAGTGCCGTCCGCAGCGTCCAGCGGGTCGAGAGGCTGGATTTCTCCGACATCGTAGTATCCATCAAGGCTTCCGATGTGCCCACCACCTTGGCGGCCAACCGGCTTTTCGCTCAAGAGACTGATGTACCTCTGCACATCGGGATTACCGAAGCCGGATTTGGCCCAGGAGGAATAGTCCGGTCAGCAGTAGGGCTGGGGCTGCTGCTGGCCGAGGGCCTCGGCGATACCCTGCGGGTATCGCTCACCGATGAGCCGGTCCAGGAGGTGCGGGTCGGGCGCAGTATCTTGCTGGAGTTAGGGCTGCTGTCGGGGCCACGGCTGGTCTCCTGCCCGACCTGTGGGCGGTGCAAGGTGGACCTGCGCCCCATAGCTGAGGAAGTAGAGCAAGCCCTCCAGGAGATTGACGCACCGATTGTGGTAGCGGTAATGGGCTGCGAGGTCAACGGCCCGGGCGAGGCCAAGGAAGCCGACATTGGCCTGGCCTGCGGCGGCGACTATGCCGTCATCTTCCGCCACGGGGAGCTTCTCAAACGGGTGAGGATGTCCGAAGCCATGGAGGCTTTGCTAGAGGAAATCCATAGTCTAATCTAGCCCAAAGCTGCTACGGCGCCACCGGCCGGAACTTCTGGATGCGGTGGTTTTGGGTGTCTGATACGTATACATTGCCAGCAGTGTCTACGGCCACGCCCCGGGGGCTCTGAAATTGACTCTCCCCGCTGCCTTGCGAACCCCACTGGGCCAGGAATAGCCCATCGCTAGTGAATTTCTGGATGCGGTGGTTGTTCGTGTCCGCCACATACACATTCCCACCCGCATCCACAGCCACGCCCCAGGGGTAGTTAACCTGCCCGTCGCCGCTGCCTCTTGTGCCCCATTTGGTCAGGAATGTCCCCTGACTGGTGAACTTCTGAATGCGGTGGTTATGTACCTCCGCCACATACACATTGCCACCCGCGGCCACGGCCACGCCACCGGGGGACTTAAACTGCCCCTCTGCGCTACCCTCTGTGCCCCATTTGGTGAGGAACACCCCTTCGCCAGTGAACTTCTGAATGCGGTCGTTGTTCATCTCCGCCACATACACATTGCCACCCGCATCCACAGCCACGCCACCGGGGGACTTAAACTGCCCGTCGTCGCTGCCTCTTGTGCCCCATTTGGTGAGGAATACCCCTTCGCCAGTAAACTTCTGAATGCGCTCGTTGTCCCAGTCGGCCACATATACGTTGCCAGTAGCATCCACAGTCACGCCAGGGGGGTAGCTAAACTGCCCCTCTGCGCTACCCTCTGTGCCCCATTTGGTCAGGAATACCCCGTCGCTAGTGAATTTCTGGACGCGGTGGTTATTCATGTCAGCCACGTACATATTGCCACCCGCATCCACAGCCACGCCACAGGGGTAGTCAAACTGCCCGTCGCCGCTGCCTATTGTGCCCCACGCCCTCACGAAAATGTAGGGTACACATTCGCCAATAGGCCACGTATCTATTCCTACTACGCAGCGCAGCACTTTGATAGCATCGCCAACATCAACCTGCCCGTTCTGATTGGCATCGGCACATGGGTCATCATCATCCAGCCCGACCACGATGCGCAGAATCCTGATGGCATCGCCAACACTGGCCAGCCCGTCGCCATCCAAATCGCCCAGGAGTTGGCCTTGACTAGGACGCACTACATCCGACGGACCCACAGACTGAACCTGAGCAGCCAGCCGCCGCGCCCCTGGGCGCGAACTGCCACCCCCGCATCCAGATACGATTGCGACAAACAACGCGATTACTACGAGGGCTACGACGACCTTAGCAGGTATGTTCATACGCGACATTGGTCTATGCCCTCCTTGAGGTTAGTTTCCGGCCACGTAGAAAGCATAATACTTGTATCTTTCCACCGAGTCAAGTATTATTATAGCAGCGTCAAATGACACTCAGGAGGTAGTTACGTGCGAGCGACACAGTATTATGCGCCGACGCTGAGACAGGCGCCGGCGGAAGCCTAAGAGGAGGGCGTGGCCCGGATTCCGGGCCACGCCCTTTTTCTTTTCGTCCACTGTCTCCTCAACAGCACAACGGCAGGCTATAGCTGGGGCCGGAACACTTGGACACGGTGGTTGTTGGAGT